>Ga0209367_1009659_pt1 | contig 13031 bp, 8 predicted proteins | sample WorMetLIZISLAND2_FD_187412 | JGI IMG/M metagenome (GOLD analysis project Ga0209367, IMG submission 187412) | Marine gutless worms symbiont microbial communities from Max Planck institute for Marine Microbiology, Germany - Olavius geniculatus... ... | reverse complement strand
AATAAAGCTGTAAAATTTCGTATTAAAATCCCAAACGGTTGCTGAGAAAACGGCGAAAAAATTTAGGGGTCCACTTTTTTCTGCCGCACCCTGTATGTCTGAATGCACTGTTAATATGCATCTGCACGTCTCCTTGCATTGCTAGTCTCGTAGATGTCTAATGCCCAATTCACACCGGCAACGCCAATGTGATGGGAGTGTGAATTGAATTTGCCAAAGGATTACAGTTGAAAATTTGGAAACCAAATGGGTTTAGAATAATCCAGTTATGTTGAGTCGCATCAGCATCTCCAGCTTTCCAAATTTAAACTTTCAAGAGAAATCTGTTGACAGTTGTCAACATTGCAATTCTCACTACTGATGCCAGTGCGATTAAACTCAACAGTTGAGTCAGATTGTCGATGCCGGGGTGAATTGGGTATAATGTTATAGTTGTTTGTTATGTTGACCTATCCCAGGCTCTAGCTGTTATTGATGGTCAATCGTGTTTAGACATATTTCACTGCAAGAACGACAAACTCTGCAATATGCAGACTGTTCGCACCAGAAATATGGTTGATTGAATAAAGGTGCCGTACATGGTGACAGAATGTCAGTTATGTACAGGTTGTTAGCGGCCAATAATCCAAGATTGGCAGGCACCAAAAATCGAATAGAATCTGTTTACTGTTTAACCATATCGACTACCTCTAAAACACTTAACAATTATTTGCATTGCACATAAATGACTAAGAATATAGTTCAAAATGTGTTTGCCACTGGGGCTCTCCCCCTTACCCTGTTGAGGTAGCTTACAGCTAGGGCTGTACGAAAATCACGGTGCAAAAGTGAAAAAATCACGGCATACTTTTAGAAAAGTCGCAAAATTCACCTCGAATTCACGGTGCCAATTCACGGTCATATATAGCGTCAAAAAACGTCTCGTTGACAAACATTTTTGTTCTCTGCCTAGTCAGCAATCAGTCATGTATCGTCGTCTCACAAAATGACTAACATTAATCGTTCTTATAATAAGTAAGTAAAGTATAAACGGCTGCAAATGATTATCATAATGATCAACGAGGTCATATTAGGGTCAACATTTAATGTTTAACAATCGAATTTTTACGGATTTTGACACAATTGTGCAGCCCGTGCAAAAATTCACGGCAAACGCTAAAATTCACGGCAAGCGCCAAAATTCACAGCTTCCGTGAATTCGTGATTTTCGTCAGCACTTATCAAACCCTCTAACTGGGTTTGGAGAAGTGGGAAGGGAGGGGCCTTAGGAGTTCCCCCATTACATATTCCTGGCTGCACCTGTGTTACATCCTTGCAACTTTTTTTCGCTGTTGGCGTGCAATTGCTTTGCTAGTTTTGTACATGTATGACATTGTATGTGTAATATCAGTTTTTTTTCAGTATTTATGCTGTACCTTATTATTGGTATTCTTGTCAAATCAAATGTATAACACTGGAACGTCTGAAACAGATGGATACGGACTTAACAATTTTATGTCTAGCTCTTTTTTTGTGTGTTTTGTGTTTCTGTAAATGTTAAACTTACCGTTCCATTAATGTGTGTTTGCGTGCTTTCTGCCCGGAAAGACTGTCTCCGAAATGACCTATACTGTGTCGGGCGGGATGTTAAACTCGACTCACTCACTCACTAACTCGTAGTAGAAATAGTTTTATCTGCTCGTTGTGTGAGGTGGGAAACTGAATGGTCATTTGTTGGCAAGTTGTGTCAGGAATATTCATACCAAAAATTATCAAAATCCAATAATTGGTTTTCAAGTTAAAGTTAAAAATGTCGGGGATGTTTTTTTGAGACACAGTATAGTAGTAATACAGCAGTGAATGTAAATAAGGTTGTGATAAAAGTTTCACAACATAACGTAGTCACATGTGTAGGTTGGCCAATTTTGCACTTCTAGTTGAAAACTTAGAATGCCTGTGAAAACTGAATTACTGGTCAACAGTAGACTTAAGTCCAGTCGATGATAAAATGGTGCCAATACAGTGTATTTATTTATTGGCATATTGAGCTGTGAATGTGCTGTGTCTGCTGTTTAGTAATATTTTAGCTTTTTATGTGCTAAAGTTTTGTCTTGCAATAAAATCTGTCAGGCAGTGAACAACCTGTATTATATGCGTTACCAGTTTGTTTTTTTTGTGATTCCTTTTTTGTACTACTGGTATTTTGTTAATGATACTATAGTATTAGATGATAGATGAGCGATTAGCCACCTTATAAATGAACTGCAGTGTGAACTGTTTTCATTCTGGACACATCGGTGTCTTCTGTTTCCAGCTTGCTATATCAGTCATTCTTAGTTTGTCTGCTAGATGCATATAGTTGCTGGCTGCACAATACTGCATTATTGTAGCGTATATTTCCAAAAAAGACCGTTTATCGTATGCTGTTCACTGTTTGATTATAAGCATTCCAAGGATGTTAAAAGTAATAATTGTCTAAATGTTATGTTTACTAGCCAACATTTATCGTTTGAGTACTGTTCAGAAATTTAGCATCCATTGTTACGGTCATGTCCATACCTTATAACTGCACTGTGTTGAATATGACTTTTTCTTCGGACACTAACACACAAGTACTTCCATTAAATTGAAATTGTTATAACCGGTTGTACAAATCAGACTGGGAACCTGCACACTTTGTAAAGCTAATGGTGTGAATAAGCCCTGAATTAGAACAAATACAAGTAAATGAGAAATATGTGAAAGCACTTTAATCTCGATAAAACAACTGTGCAAATTAAAGCAGACCACTAACACGACTTCGAGATAGTCTCGATCAGTAATAAGAGTGAATATAATTGTAATATAAATATACACCAAAACCATCATAACAGGGTTATCTTCTAGGTCTATATGGGTTTGCTGGTTTCCACTTCTTGCACCAATGCACAATGTAGGAAATAAATGTGCTAAAATAACACTGCATAGCGACTCAGCAAATACACCTAGGCCAATTTGTGGGGCAGAACAGAAGGATAATAATTAAAAATCAGGTCTGTGCCATGTATTTTAGCTATTTATGCAATAAAGTGTCTTGCAATAAAATCGTACCTATTGTACACTGCATCTAAACTCTGGCAGTTTTTCATTTAAATTCCAGCACTTCTGTACTGAACAGAAAAGTAAGAAGACCTGGTAACATCCTTATAACCTGTAACAATTGCTCGTATGTGTGCATAAGACAGCACAACTGCGGTACACAATACAGCAATAAACAATAATCTGATGCTGTTTCATTCCAGCAGTTGACATGGACTGTGATCCCATGCCAATCTGGCATGCATAGGAACTAAGTTCAACAGCGTGGCTTTGCCAGACCACCCTTATCATATCTGACACTGGTCTCTTCAAATGTCATCTCAAAGCTGAACTATTTCAGAGAGCAAATCTGCCCACATTTTTGTCAGCAGTTCTGGACCTTTTTGTAAATGGCACTAAACAGATTTTGCTACTGTACTGTATCAGTGAATGTATGCTGCCTACTGGAGCCAAGGATTTGGGTCTGCCATTCCGGGGGCTGCCAAAAGTGTTTTAGATGATGACGAAACTGTATTTATTACAGCTGTCAAAGCATTAATTTTTTAACGCATGCATTAACGTGTTAATCATTAATATTTCTGATATTGCAGGTGGACTACAACGAGAGAGTGACTGGAATGACGACTGACGAACTCATGCCTGTGTCGCAGAACCGTGACAGTAGTGATAGAACGAATCTCTTGAATATACAATATATTATTCGAGCGTCAAATAACGGTCGTTTAATGGTATATTGGCACTCCAGCTTCACAGAATTCGGTAAATTTTTGTATGTGCATTAATTTTTATAACACATATTAACGGTTAAAAGAATTAATGCACTTCAATTCTTTAATGTGTTAAATTAATGTGTTAATTCGACAGCTCTAGTATTTACTAAATGTTAAAGTAACTTGACACTGATCCCAACCCTAACTGTGGTGGCCCTTCGGAATGGCAGGCCAACACAGAGAAAAGTGGATTAAACAAGGAAACACTCCATTGTAATACTACAGCAAGCGCTTAGCATATTATGTTTGTAATAATTATGATGTTGTGTCGGGCTAACAAATTTCACAGAACATCCTAGCTCTAACAAGTTCGACATGAAATGAGCGAATATTGGCACAGACAATGGCAAAATACTAAATCCATCATGCTTCTAACAAATTACACAGCTGGCTAGTGACAAATAACTACTCTATTCACCACACACACACAATATATTTACTGTAATTTGTCCCGTGAAGTAACAAAATGACAACAAATGCTCTTGTCATAGACAGCCAATACTAATGGTATCCACATATATATCAGGATGAGTTTCCCAATATTGCAGGAGTAGAATCACAGGCCAGATGAATCAAAGCATGAAAAGGTTTACATCATACCATCAGAAACGAAACAAGCCAGTAGAGGTTTATGTCCCACTCGACAAACTTATAAGTCATTTTGAGGATGATCACTCTAGGCAATCAGTTTCGCTGGTGTTGAAAAAGAAAAAAAAATTAAATAAAAAAAGCTGTTAGTTCCGCTACTACTGCTGGCTTCTGTAACTGACCCATTCCCCACTTAATACTAGCACAAGTTACTGTTGGTTTTCTCTAAAGATGACAGAAAGTGCAACAGTGCTGTTCTAACAAATAAGGGTTTGCTAAAAAAACATCACACACTTATAAATAAACCAATCAATGACGACCCAAACTGACACAAATGGTGAGGCAACAACCCTTTAAAACATCGATAAAATCCCTGCAGTTGGGATGTCAATAAATTATTCACAACAATCTTGGCAACAAAAGGATGTCTAAAACAGTAGTAGTAATCAGTGAAATCCTACTTCCCGGCACAAATAAAATAAAATGTAAATCAGGCCATACTTCACCTCTGTAAGCCACAGCTAACAAAAAATCATCAGCTAAGATCTTGGACCATGAGAAAATAAATGCTGCCTATGAGATCCGTATACTTGGGCCGAGGGCCACACAACTCACAATCTTTGAATCAACAAACTAACAAAGAGTGAAAACATTGCGACTGTTTGTCACAATCTAGTAATTTACTGAAATCTGAGGAATTGATCAACCCCAACTAACTAGCGCTGATAAACAGTTATGCCAGAAAAGGTCATGACAAAAATAGTACTTCAAGTCATCTGCCATCTGGCAGTCAAAAAATACAAAAGTGTACCCCTCAGAGAAAGAAAGGAGAAAAGAACTCAAAAAACAAAATAATTAAGCCTACAAGCAAAACAAAAAAAAACAAGATATACAGCCAATACTATACAATTTACACCATGATGGGATCATACAAAGGGTGGTCACAAAGGGGCAATGGCATACAGTAATACCCCACGAGACAAAAAAGCAGGACAATGAGGTTTCATCATAACTTCACCAAATATTGATCAATGTTCAAGCTTCTATTACTGGCACAAATGTGAAGGCTGGTAATCACATTTGCAATAATTGTCAGGAACGATGCCACAAAAATGTGTAACTCAACTACACTGTGAAGTATGGATATCAAAAAATTAGAACATGCTGTATAGCCTTGTGTGCTGGCAAAAGGCGGACATTTTAAGCACCAAACATAACTACGCCAATGTGATATCAACAAAAATGACCTGAAGTATTCGAACTGTTTGTTATTAAATATCGATGGCCACACAAGTCGTGCGATAATTTGCAGTGACTAAAGCAAATCTTTATTTTCCATGTAATATTAGCAGTCACAGGAAGGACTCATTTTCTCCTAACACTTATATTTCACAAGGCAGTGTAGCAACACATTTAAAGTGTGGCACCAGACTACCGGTAGTAATTACATCATTGCAAACTTTCCATTCCACATTTCAAAAATTGGTAATATATAACAATCCTTGTCAACTTAGGTCACTCAAGAAGTCAATGTTAAAAGTAACGACATACAGCGGATGCATGAAACATGTAGCTAATAGCTACCTTATTCTACCTTGAGCTGAAAACAGAACTGTTCAATACAGCATACTAGTAGCATGCTCATTAGTGGTTGTTGTGTTATACTGGCTCACCATCATCAATAAGTTATGACAAAACCTACATTTGTCCCACTTTGTTTGAGTCATGGGTGTAGATACTCTAAAATCTACGATTGCTGGGCTAGGTCAGTATCACACTGGTTGATAGGCGAGGCATCACAGTTGCTTGTGACATGGCTACGATCCTCGGCAGAATAAAGAATCTGTCGTAGAACGGCATTAGGCACGGTCATCGACTGATCATTGACGAGCACTATGTCGAAAGCTTCCATGTATGAAGGCAACCTTTCCTCAATCTGCCACACAGTAGATGCGGAATCTGTTTACTGCAAGACACTGAAAGACAGTAACATAGCTCCTCACAGGTAGCAGAAAGTAAAATAATACAAAATGGATCCAAGAAATCCACATTTCAAGAAACTATTAAAAAACAAAACCATGAAATATCGATGAGATGACAGCAACATGTATAGCTGCACTTAACACTATCATAAAATAATGAAAATGGTTTTAAATGGCAAAATGCTGAATGTGAAAAATAACTCTTGAGTCATTTTTACAGTATTCACAGTTGTCATAAAACCACGTTCTCATTACACAACAACTGGAAGAATTCACAGATCTACTATTATTATTACACAAAGTTCTGACGACAAGCAGCAATGCACATAACAGTCAATATGGAACATTTGCTGCATGTACAGTGTATTCAAATTTGTGCCATATAAGTGACGTTGATAACCATGATGATAATACACAACAGTTATATCAAAATAACACTGTAAATATGCTAGCTTTAAATCCAAGTATTTACACAATTCCAAGCAGAATGAAACGACCTACTAATTAAAAGGAAAGCTATTGCAGTGACAAACATTCTCAAAATCAATCAAATGAAACTAAAACCGACTGCAAAACCTTGTCATTCAAGAAGCCAAAAGTCAGGATATTGTGGCACTCGGCGGCGCCGTGAGCCATGCGTAGGTCACCGAGTGAGTCACCCATAAGAATAATGCTGTCGCGATGGACCAGCTTCTCAAAGTAGTTAGACCGATGCAGTGCATTCTCATTCTTGTTAAACACATGTATCAGCGTGCCCTGGAAACCTCTCAGCACACCCTGCAATTGAAACGGTTTCATGCAACACAAACACAACAACTCCAGGCAAGCTTCAGTGACTACAGGTGTGCCAAGAAAAGCACAAGTTCCTCTTCATCAATTGCCTGACAGTTCTAAAGTTATTTCTAGTAAGCACAATTATTATTAAAGTTGAAATGTGGCAAGAATCCAATGGTGCAATACGCTGTTTAGTTTTATGTTGATAGAAATTAAGAGAAAAAAGAATAAAGACTGAAAAGACCGCTTACATTAAAGCTGCAGAAATTAATAACCAATTAATCAGTTACTCATTAAAAAATTGTTCAGTTAACATTTCTGTGCTAGACCAAAATTCCCCCCTCCCAAATTTTTTAGACTTTTTAGCATAATGTCACTGAAATTCGTATTCCATACAGATTATGATAAGATTCGTAGTTTTTTACTGTTTGTATAGTGTGAGTGTTGCAATTTGCACTTTGCGAGCCCTCATGATCTGACTAGCAATTTGAATACACATATATGAACTGCTGCACCATTGTCACTGTTTCCCATTTTGCTTCAGTTTATAACGCACAACAATTAACACTAGTTGAGTTCTGCAGTTTTCATGGTCTTTCCAAATGCCTACAAAATATGTTTCAAATGAATCCATTAACTGGAGTTAACTTTCGGATCACTCAGAATAACATCACACAAGGCTACTTACACTACATAAATTGACAGCTGTTTGCAAATAACAGAAATGCCAGTAAACGTTGTAACAGCACCTGACTGTCAAAGTCCATGAAGTTTGAGACAACCTTGACGTTGTCATGCAACATGGCCCGCTGTCTAACAGTCTCCACGACGATGTCACCGACACCGGCTGAGAAGATTAGCAGAGGCACCCCTTGCTTGTGAAGCTCATCAAACAACCAATCAGAACCGTCTCTATTAATAACCACCAATCACAACAATAACAGCCATCTCTGGAAACTCATAGCCAATCGGGTCCAGAAAACTCATACCAAACAAGGCAAATACTATGATAATAACATACTACGTAAAAAAGACATCAGGCCAAACTAGATGCTTAAGACTGGACACTGATGCCACAAATTTGAGAATCAAGATCTGTATGTATTCATCTGTCTATAGAAAATCACCAAAGTGTGCTGCATATAATATGGAAAAAAACTCTTGAATGGTATTTCAGTTTAATAACCTGCCATCATGCCACCGTGCCATGTCACTAGTATGTGAATTATTAACAAATATCAAAAAAAATTCTTTCTATGATACAAAGTTGATTGTAAACAAAAAAAGCCCTGCTAACACAAAGGGGAACGTGCAACAGCAGTGCATGTTTGAACTCTGACAGCCCAGTAAAACAAAATCGTCGAGAGAGAGCGCCAGATGACCGGCGACAAATTATCTATAGTGGTTGTGTTTCTTTGAAGGTCTGACCAGCCCTGAGCAGGTCTGGGCTGCTCCAAATTGTTTTTTATTGTTTCTGGAACAAAAGTGTTGCATTTTTTAATCGTTTCGGAAAGGCCCGTGTCGATCCAAAAACATTCTGGGTCAGAAGTGTGTAAAGCTGGCGCAGTGTAGGAGGGTGATTGACATCACACCGTGTCAGCCAATCAAACGCATTGTTTACAGTTTAACTGTTTCGCACCAGATTATGGTATTATGTAGTTATGTCCCGATTAATTTAGTTTTGTGCATTTTACTGTGCGTAAAAATAATTGTACAGGTGTGTGCATTTATCAGCTTGTTAGCCGGCACTTTTGTTTGTTGCGAATTATTTTGTTGGGCAGAAAGCACTTGTTTAGTCGCTACAGGCAATTCAAATTGTGGGTGTGGCTACACCTGTCTGTAGTTTCTCGCCTTCTTTTTACGACTGTTCTGGAAAGGTCCGCATGTCTCTCTCTCTCTCCTTCGGGCTGGCCCGAGATCCCTCGGGTGAGGGGTCAGCCACACAGGCTCTCCGTCTCCACTCGGCTCTATTCTCCACATCCATCAGGTCGACCTGCAAGTCCTCCATATTGTACTTCACGACATCGATCCACCTTTTTCTCCATCTTCCCCTACTCCGTTGTCCACGTACGTCTGCCTCCAAGATTCTCCTGACACAATCCTCCTCTTCTCGGCATTGTACATGCCCAAACCATCTCAACCTGGCCTCCCGTACTTTGTCCATGGTGGAAAGGTCAACATGTAGACTGCAACAAATCACTGAACCTTTCCGAAAAGTCAAAAAAACACAACCAGTGTTTCACTTGTACTCACCAGAGGACGCCACCTGTCTCGCTCAGCCAACGTTGTATCGGCTGAAAATCGCAAATTTTCCTACCCCCTCTCATTTAGTGCCTTCGTTTGGGTTGTTCCCCTTCGAATTTATGGAAAAGCTTTACGTTTTCTGAAACTGAAGTCTTCCAGGCAGCCAATGGTGAAAATTTGGTGATCCTAGCTTGCATCATTTTTGACTGATCCACCCATGTGATGGACGGACAGACAGACAGACGGACGGACAGAATTGCGATGGCTAAGATGCACTACAGCAGTAGCTGCTGTTGCACGTAAAAATGAAACAGCACAACAAAGTACATATTCTTTGCCCTGACTAAGCAACAGCAATGGCATCTGGCTAGTAAGGCTGCATTCTCAACTCCACTCAGCCTGCTTATCTACATTCTCTGCTCAATTATCACACTCCCACACGTTCTCTGCGTTCTGCCAACACCAATCTTCTGTCGGTTCCACGTGTCCACACAACCTTTGCCTCTCACAGTTTTAGCATTGCAGCCCCCACAGTCTGGAACTCACTACCCTCTAGCATCTGTAGTTCTACCTCTGTAGACACTTTCCGTCGCCTCCTTAAAACTCACTGCTTCCAGCAGGCCTACTGCTCGCCTAGTGGCTCAGCAAAGTGCCTCAGATTCGGCCACTGGCTGACATTGTGCACTTTTACGTACTTGCTTACTTACTTACTAACTTTGTAAAGGCCTTTCTCCAAAAACAAAAAGCTCAGTTTACACTGAAAAACATCACTTGTCTACTACTGTCATCATTATCATATGTGATTTGTCCCAGATTACTCCAGATCAAGCTATGTACACAAATAAAAACTTGGGAATTGTTTGATCAGTATTTCTAACAGGCCAGGTGCCCTTGCTATCATCCAAAGAATGATAAAGTAAAAGCATTGCACAGCTTTGCATTGCAAAAATGTCCAAGAAAAACCTGAAGTAGATCTTAGATTCACTGACGATCTGCGCAAGAAAGCTTTGTTTGAAGACTACATCGAGCAAAGAGTCATGGGTCTTAGTCCACCTACAACCATTCGCACAATTAACATACACATGTTCATGCGTTCATATACTGGTAGTTTTAGGCAGTCTTAATCTACACTTCTGAGTCATGAACAGAGAATGAGTGAGTGAGTGAGTAGGGCTTAACGTCCCGCTCAACACAATATTGGTCATTTTGAGAACGACCCGTACAGGCAATGCATGTACACATAATAACAGAACAGTAAGTTTTTAAACCTTTACAACAATGGAACAGAAAGTTTAACCTTTACAGAAAAACCTCATATGAAACATAAAACACAGAATCAACCTAAACCTGAAATTGTAAGAACTCGTCATTATAATTGTGCATGTGTAAGAGTAATTAGCAGTTCTACGAATCTTCCCTGTTATCGTCCATAGAGTCATCAATCTCATAATGCTGCTTATTGGAGAACAGGGGACATGGAGGAAGAACAAGAGGAAAAAATGCAGCAAACAGATACATAGAAAGAACACAATGTGGACAGCATGTTTCAAATACAGCTGGATGAAAATAGTATAGACATGACAGCATAGGAAAATAGAGTGAAATGTTCATAAATTGCCTACGTTCCACTAGAAGTGAAGAAACATAACTCAAATCTTCCAATCGTAAGAAGCAGCTGTAGTTCACTAGCTACAAAAAAAATTTCAGATGTAGAAAACTGATAGCAATAGTGGTATTATACAACACATACAAAATAACATGCACATTTTAAGCATAATAACAATGCATTACCATTCGACCATGTAAGGACACTTTTCTTCTATGCTCAACTTTGGGTCAATTTCGATTGGGTAGTACTTATTCTTTAGATCTATGATTCCTGCTTTTATGTCATTGGGCAGAACTGATGTCTTCTCCAGAGCACCTAGCAAACACCAACACACAGCAATTAACTGTTGTTAACATTCCAGACAAAGACATGTAGAAATATGTACATTTCAGTACATAAGCACAACACAATAGATGTCAAAAACAACGAAACGATGACAATTCTGTTCTACACTGATAAACAATTTGCAGGTGATAAGATTTCTTACACCCTGAAAATGAATACTATAAAAATATAGCAATTTCCACACTTAAAAAGTTTTTTAAAAAGCATAAAAAGACTAGAGACTGAAGTTACCATAACTTGTGTCACACAAATGGCCTTCGCTGTCTTTGAATCTGCTCAGCGTCATGTCAAAATCTGAAATAACCTGAAGAAAACACATACAGCAGATAAGCAGTTATCCACTGTACACAACAATCACTTACCATAACACCTGTTAGCAAATTACTGCTCAATTTCAACTATTTCAACTATTTTAGCCAGAAAATCCATCCCAAATTAGGTTTAACATGTGACACTTGAAAGATAACAGCTCAGTGGTAGACTGGTAGTACTACTGCAAAACAGCCGACTTTGGCTACATACATAAGTAACAAAGTCTGAGCACAATCACTAAGCAGCTAAGCCACAGAGTAACACCAAAGAATGAGAATGAGAATAAAATAAAAAACTGAAGTTACAGATAGTTTTTGTGAAGTAGCTAGGATTAAGTCAACTTACTCAACTGTTTAGTTGTAAGAACCGTTATTAAAGAAAAAGTGGCAGTTTTTACTTCAACTTGATTAAAAAAAAACTCTGACTGTGCAAGTAAGTGAACTGTTGAGCAGATATAACTGATGAGACCTGCAGTCGCTGACTGCCATTCGCAATCATGTTTTGCATAATTGTATTTACTCTGTCAGGATCTTTCATACGAACTGTGGAACCAGCAAGCTCTGGCAGCTAGACACAGCAAACACATGCAAGAGCAGAAAACAGTGATTTTATATCAAACACATTCGCTCCATACTAGTCTTGAATACACTGGTAACTTAGACCAGATCTCAGACAAAACACCGACACTAACTAGTTGGTGTCAAAAAATCTGGACTTTTTGCGGTGTCTGGCTTCTTCGCCCTTTGCTGGTTCGCCCCCTGGCTCTTTCGCCCCCTGTTCCTGGCTGATTTGCCCTCTGGCTCTTTTGTCTCCTTACCTGGGACGTTTCGCCCCCCTTGAATACCAGTAATTTGACATCGAGGTTTATACGTAATAATTGTCCTTAGGCCTAAACAGTTTATGCACGATAATGAGAATAAACGATTGTGTAAATATCTAATGCTTTGTTCAATTCTGAAATAAAATCATTAGGCCTATACACGTATTTTGTTACTTACTTGTTGCCTTTCTGTAAATTGAAACACAAACACAAGCCTCAATAATGAATCACATGTATATTCAATGGGGGCGAATCAGCCAGGGGGCAAACAAGCCAGGGGACGAATCAGCCATGCACAGGGGGCAAATCAGCCAGGGAGCGAACAAGCCAATGGGCAAATGAGCCAAGGGGTGAACAAGCCTGGGGGCGAATCAGCCAGGCACAGGCGGCAAACAAGCCAGAAGGCGAAAGAGCCAGGGGGCGAATCAGCCAGGGGGCAAACAAGCCAGGGGGCGAATCAGCCATGCACAGGGGGCAAATCAGCCAGGGAGCGAACAAGCCAATGGGCAAATGAGCCAAGGGGTGAACAA
>Ga0209367_1009658_pt1 | contig 13034 bp, 9 predicted proteins | sample WorMetLIZISLAND2_FD_187412 | JGI IMG/M metagenome (GOLD analysis project Ga0209367, IMG submission 187412) | Marine gutless worms symbiont microbial communities from Max Planck institute for Marine Microbiology, Germany - Olavius geniculatus... ... | reverse complement strand
TAGGTATTTTCTCCCTTGTTACATCTCTCATTTTACTGACTTACTCGCATAGGCCGATAATTTTACGTTTTGACGAACTTAATAAAATTCTATGGTAAAATCGTCTGGTTTTGCTGGTATTTGTTAGTATTTGCTTTTAAAATAATATCTTTGGGAATAACTACCTGTTTCTGCATTTTGATGGGTAAAATAACGCGAGAGGACAAAATTGTTATAAAGGTGTTACGGGTGGAAAAGAACAGGAGCTCTCGCCGCTTTCTGAAGGAATTTGCCAGCAAAGCTTGGTGCAGATCAAGCCTTGACCGACTCATCAAAGAAATCGATGCTGGATTTTTCAAAATGTGCATCACACCACTTTTTGTTGTATGCAGTTTACATTTGCAAAAAATCATTGAATTTTACCTATGCATTCAAATGTTACCAGTAAATGTAAGTTGGCTTCACTTTAGCTGGACCACCCTGTATGTCATAAGCGTATAACATTTAGACAGACGTGCAGACTGGCGTAGTAATGTGTTCATATAGATTTTCGGGTCAGAGTCGTAAATATAAGCCTATTACACTGTGTCTCAAAAAACAAATTGTTGTAGTTATTTGAGCATGTAGCAGGTGTCTGGTTTTTAGACACAGTATACATTTGTATGGTTATGGCCAATTTCCATTAGGAGAACTAATTGGCAACTAGTTACCAACAAGTTGGCGAACTAAATCGCCTAATGGAAGTTGAACATCACGTGCAGACCTGACGAGCTTTCAGCTGACTGTCGTCCAGACGACGAGCTCGGTGACGCTGGCGGTGAGTGAGACGGTGGCGGCGCGGCGTGAGCAGCTAGCGCCTCGGCGTCGAGCGGCAGCTGGAACTGAGCTGCACCCAGCACAAACAACTCGCTCCATGCGTCTTCGATCAACAACGACTGGTCGGAGAACGGCAGCGCCACGAACGCAGGTAGATTCTTGACCCACTTGACGGACATAAAGAGAAGACGAGCGGCGGCTTCGCAGACCAGCTCCGCATTGCTGGCTGCTGGAGCAGACGACAGCAGCGTTGTTGATGACGTCAGAGTACCTGCTGCTGATGACGATGCTGATTGGCCCGCCACCGCTGCTGCTGCTGCAGCTGCTGTGTTCAGTAGATACTGGTGACTCCTCTGCATCATCAGCAGCGCTTCCGCAGGATACTGTCAATTAAACAAGTACACTGTGGCCTACCACATCACAAAATCTCCTAGAAATTTACCAGATTTTTTACGTTGCGTTCATTATATTAAATTCTTATTATCACACAACTCGACAGATGTAGCCATTGGTGGTGTAAATGCTGCCAATAACTTTACTAGTTAAGTTTAGTTAAGTTATATTTTTGTTTGTTCTAACATTCGTGATGAATAAAGATGTATATTTCTCGCCCAAAGCCGTCGCGCTCGGTCTTCCGGTAACGTGTGTGGCTTAACCGATACAAGGGCACTTTGTTGTACAGTCCATGAGCTATAGTGTTCCGTGCTCTGATGTAGCTAGTGGGTACTAAACATTCGACTAAGATGGAGTTGCCGAGTGCCCCTGTCAGTTACCTGAGGTACGGGATGTCGCAGAAGCGCAGCGTTGAAGGGAAGCTGAGATGTGAGGTCGCTTGGTGTCGCCACTGTACACGACTGCAGAGTCCAGTAGGGCGAGATGACCGCTCCGCATGCCGCTGGCGACAAACTGACGTCGTCCTGTAACTTTTTTTGATGATCGTGATAGTTCACTGCAGCCGTCCGACGACGAATTGTCGAGTTGCGAGGTCCTCTCTCGTGCTGAACGGCTACACACAAAATATACGACAACGTTTGACCACATTTAGATTAGCATAGTATTTCGAATAATATCAGCATAGTGGAATAACAATGGTGCTAGTGGTCCATGTACAAAAGTTTTGTGTACGATCATAATATTGCTAACAATAAGCCCAGCTGTCGCAGGGATAGCTGACCGTGCTGGTTGTCAGTGACATTCAAGGTCATCCAAGGTCAATGTAGCATTCTGAAAGAGCATATGCCACTTCCTATTAATGATTAATAGTAACGTTGGCCTTATCTGTCACCGTTTCCAAGATACGACCACTTATACCTTAAAAAGTTTTATTGAAAATTGCGGCCAAACCACTGCAGATAAGAACAGGATTACGATTGACAGCTTATAAAAAGTCGCCAGCGCCCTATCTAATGGTACCATCACCGACCCCTTACGACTCACCGGTTAGCCACAATACCGCACGATTGGCATACCATAGTGCGTTATGACTCTTCATGATCATTCAAGGTCACCGATTTTCATGCCATTTGAAAGCCAATATGCGACTTTCTATTAGTGATCAATAACAACCTAAGCCTTATCTCGCACCGTTTAGCCACAATACATCCTTAATAGACAGACGAAGACTGACAGACCAACCGATAGACGACAGCCATGCTATAAGCTCGACCGTTACTTAAGTACGGTCGGCTAAAATGTACATAAATAGTGGCAAGTCGATAAAACGTTTCGTGCTCAAAAACAAAATATTTTTATCCTGTTGCGATAGGCTTGCAGTTTCACGTACACGCTGCTGTGCGTAAATTTCATAACACCGAAACTTGCACGGTCGAAGTTTTTGCAACGGAGAAGCCTATAGTTTTAAACGATGCATGTGCATGTCCGGTTCGATAAAGATGACTGATTCATTGACGATTGATTGATTGAACAGCAGACGCGCGGACAGCCAGAATTATTGCTGCAGTGCATATAAAATGTCGCGAAGTCCTGTAGAAGCGACAATAGGACCTTCGTTGGTGGTCAATAAGTCACGTTACCTATAGGCCTACGCAGTAGACGATCATAAAATGACATCGTAAATGATAATTCGGAGACTTTGAACAGCCACGACGTTTTAGTAGATTGGTGTTAAACGGTTAACTTTTGAAGTGTGCCCGTATTATGTGTTTCGACTGACGCCCACGAGTGGCAATTCCGTCTCCAGCCGCTGAGTATCTTAACGTATAATAGCCTACACTATAGAGTGTAGCATTCGGCGTCAATAGACGTCATGTATAGCGGCAGGTGTACAAGTCTGCGAGCAAAGCGTACACGCCCAAACTCCACTACTTCCATCTGCTGTGGATTTGTTGAGCAACAAGTCGCACAACAAGCTGCAGAACATCTTCACAAGTTGACACATCAAAATGTTGCAGAGATTTGTTTCAGGTTTCCGATTTTCAACGTGTAGGACCTATTTCTTTAGGCTGGTAGACTGTTCGTAAATTTCATGTAAACTTTCAATTTATCGTGGAATTTTAAAGAGCCTAAAGCTTGTTGTATGGTCTTAAACAAATCCACAATAAGTGGAGTTCAGGCGTAGTATGGCGGAGTTAAGCCGATCTTCTCATGTACGACTTGTCGGTCGTGTTGACACAGCTGCAGTCGTCACTGCTACTCTGCAGCGTTCAATCTCGCGCGCAGCTGATCTCTTGTCTCTTCCACACACGCGCTTTTTGTCACAGCGCCACAATTCACAAAGTCTTCCTCGCCGAACGCTTTTCTTCGCTCACTCCACATACCGTAGACAGAATTGTGGTTTATGCAGTACAAAAACTGACGAAATACGCCACTACTCGCAATTTTTGCCTTTCTTTCGGCTGTGACTGTGTCTTCAAATTTCAAAATAGCCCACTTTGTCTCCGCCATAACTTTTCCACATTCTAATCTCATTCATAAAAGATTTTGATAAATTTTAGTTTACACAATAAAAACTTTTAGCACATTATATGCACTTGCGATTTTAACTAAAATTTGCATCTGCTGAAAGTCTGCTTGAAAATTTCTGTATCAACTTATGTTGTAAGCCTACTACGATGTTTTTATATTCAAGCAGCAAAGCCGAAATATACCTATCATTTTTGGTTTTTCAGACATAAACACACAGTAGCCTAAAGTAGTAAAATGTCGGCTTAATGACTTGAGAAATTATACGTATACCTAAAGCTAAAAGTCTACCTGACAAGTATTATAGGCCAATAGTTCTTAAAATTCAGCCAAGTTATGGATGAACACAATTTGGGCCATTTGAAGACGCAGCGCATATGGGTTTGTAAGTAATTTCTGCAATGACGGCGGGGGCAATGTGTAATGCCGAGAAAAGAATAGTTTCCGTTGTAACAGTTGACGACTTTCTATAAGTGTTGAACAAAGTGTTCAGCTTGCCGACTTGATTACATTCACTCTGAGTATGAACAGCCGTGCGATACAGTGAATGGTCGAATCTGACGTGCTGTATGAGTCCAATTAGCGGACGACGAGCGTTCGTCGAGTCAATTCTCATAACTATCTGCTAGAAGTCTGACAGTGAGAAATAATGTGGCCGCTGTCATGCGGTTACAGGTCACCAAATGCGACACGCATCGTCGCGTTCGGAATCTCAGCAAGCGCTGACTGAGACTAACCCCACCAACCATGGAGTCCTACATTACATTCTAGCATAGGAGTGGACGTACGACTCCATGACCCAACCAACAGCCATTCATCGATAGAAGACCCGCGCTCTCTTCAACACGTCACCAATTAGTTCGGGTGCGCCATCAGTTTAGTTCGGTTCAGTCACGTCGCTCTGTTTGCGGCTTTAGCAGCTTTTGCTGATTCTTTTTCGTCCATATCGCCACACATTTTATGTGAAATCGCGAGGGGTTTTCTCGTAAAAGAGGTTTATCGCGGGAGCGTGAGTTTGTCTGTACCCGTGTAGGTGTGTGTGTGTTTGTTGAAACGTGAAGCTAATTTCACTGTCTTTTAAACACCGTCAGGTTCATTACTTTGCCGCGATCGACAACGACAGTGCAGCGTCCCTGAAATCCAGCTAAAAGACTGTACGTTGCAGTTCATCTCATGTCTAAGACTGCTGCGTGCGTTGTCACGGCGGGGAAGCGGGTCGGGCTTAATCACGGCACATGCACTGCACGCGGGATCCTACGCCGGTCGACACCGAAGCTCGCCATCGCAATCGCAGTCGGTGGGAGTTTGTCTCAGACCGACGAGCAGCAAGTTGACACGCCATCGTGTCGTCGCCGTAAATTATCCGCCCCAGTGATTCACTGAACGCTCCCTGCAGTCGCTGTACGACAGAATTATACACGCTTGTTTGTGCTTAATTAAACGTCAGCAGACAGCACTCATAGGTTCCGATGTCGTCGACTCGCCGGGTGCAAACGCCACCCTTGTAACATCGAAATTTATCATACCAGATATTTTCGTATACATTCTGCAAGAAATCTGCATTGCAAAGGCGCACGAACGCCCCTAAATGATTTTCACGCACACATTTATGGGCCGACCGTTAAGCTTAGCTAAACTTATAGTACGGCCTGTCTGTCTGATATGGATTAAAAAGTGTAATCAACTGACCGTCCTTGTTCATGCCAGCTTCTAGGCACTTGGCGAGTCGACAAGCTCGGCACTGGTTGCGATGTGCTTTGTCGACAGGACAGCTTCCTCGAGCGCAGCGCGACTTGCACGCGTACTGACGACTCTTTCGTATCGAACGCTGCAATGTTATACAAGCCGTATATAGGATAGTACCGGGTTGTCCGTAAGTAAGTAAGCCCATAACTGACTCAGTCTCACACTCATAACTTTATTAGATATTTACCGATGTTCAAAATTAATTTACTGCAACCAAATCAGTGATAAACTTACATTGCTAAACATTCCACCGCATCCTACACGCGTCGTGAAGTATTGTCAGAAAGTTACCTTATTTATTACCTAGTGTCTTGATTTCAGTATAAAAGCATCTTCCAGCTGACATAGCTCTGCGCAATAAACTGATGTGTTTTATTTTTAAAAGGCTCTTAAACAACGACAATGCAGGTAATTTATATTCTCTGCTAACAGTTAGACTGATGACAGAAAAAATCTCCTAACCTTGAAAAATCCAGCGCATCTGCAACAAGTTACAAAACACAGCAGTTTAGCTCAACGACATTTAACCGTAAAAATGTGCAAAAACTGATTCCAAATTTTATGATATCGCACACTAAGTAAATATAATATTGATTTATGTCTTACGTGAATTATCGTTTAATCATTAAAAACGTTAATACGATGAAACATCTGATGCTGCATGAAAAGTTTTGATTTTGATCTTAATCTAGAGAAAATAGGAATTTTTGGTCTTGTTCCTTCAAAAAGTCCTGTTTACGTTACTGCCATTTTTGGTGAATAAATGATGCATTATAATTCCGATGGTTAGTTACCCGTCGCAGGCGTAGATGCCGTAGTGCTTGCCGGAAGAGTTGTCGCGACAAACGCAGCACGGCATATCGACCAGAATCCTACCTGCTAACACGACCGCAGCAGCAGTATCAGTGCAGTGCGATCACAGGCGCGTGCCGCCATTAAAACAAGCTCCTATATGTCATATAGAAAAAACGACAGTAAGAAATTATTGTCAAACTCAGCCAAACTTCCTGAATTTTATCTTTGGGTATTCAGTGATAAGTGATACAACGTGCTCCTCAAATTTCATTAAAACAACTGATATGATTAAATAAACACGATAGTTTACTCCGTTAATTGAACGATGCAGTCGCGCCTTGAATATTCACGATTTAAGCGGGTTAAACTTTGCAAAAAAATTTATGTGACAGGAGTTTAAACATTTTAGTAACAAATGCATTCAAAGTCTAGTTTTTGTTAGAATACTTCAGCTCCAAGTCCTTGTTATATCAGTATATTGTAATGAAATTTGCTGAACTGTAGGACTGTAGAATGTGGCGCGTAAATAACCTATAAATATACCGGTAGTGAAACATTTTTTTACAATTGCGGAGATATAGATTTTTCTCTCACAGGGTTGTTTCACTGGCGCGTCCTGTTACCTTATAGCAATAATGACGTGTGTGTCGGCAGCATGCGAGTTATGCTGGTATTCAGCTATCTCTCCAGTGGCATTGTGCAGCCAGGAGGCTTCGCGTGCTCTTTGACAGCGTAATATAAATGACGTAATGCGACAGCAGCAGCATAGCGTGCATACGCAAGCTTTCATGTCGAACATTCAAAAATTTTGCGCTCATATTGCGCCTTTGAGTTTGAACCGCATGCATCGGACAGCACTGGAAGACAGGACGGAACATGTGACGCCCGCGGGATAGAGGAACAGAGCTATCAACCGGACCGCACACCGAGCGATGCATTGCGTTATGACGTCATCTTTGCCGGACATCGGGTGCCGCCGTGCATTACGGGAATGCATGCGTGCAAAAAGAGCGGACGAGATTTGAAGTCGCCGACGCCGATGAGCGCCGCTGAAAGACTCGGCTTGCCTTTGAAGCGGACGCGGGACGTGGTCACAGAACAAGGGACTCACGGCACACAAGGACATTGTCATCTTCTCGGCGGCACTATACCGGACCTGATGACGTAACGCACCGGCCAACACGGACCACACAGATAGATACGTGCCAATTACGCGGTCCGGTAACCGTTACGACGGACGGCGACACGAGATCCGGCGAATTAACGACGCAACGTGATGACGACGTGGTATCTCACGAGTATTACGAGTCGCTCCTTGCATTGACGTCGCCGGACCAGCTGCGGCCATGGTTGAACTCAGCTGTACACTGCATGATGAAGGGCGTCATCGTCGTGCAGCATCAAAGCGGCCATAGGGACGACGACATGCACGTAATATCTGACCGACCCACTCACGCCTACTCGTGCACAACTACTTCAACAATCTCCTGACTACATGGCATCCTGATCTGTCGAACAAAGTAAATTTTCCGGTGGCGACATTTGCTGATAATTTTTGACGCCTCGCAGAAGAAAACTGGGATTTTCTAATATTTTGGCCACACGAGCCATTGATGACCTTGAACGACCTTAAAATTTAAAAAGAGGGTTTTAATGTTTTTTTCCGCAATTTTAGGCTGCGATGCATATTTTAACAGTGAACTGCACAAAAATTACCGCAGATAGACCAGGACAACCTGCGTACAATGACCTTGAACCCCAATAATTAGAAGGTTCTAGTGTTTACGACATGTAATATCTGACCCACTTACGTATACTCGCAGCGAACTACTTCAGCAATCTTTATATGTCATCATGATCTGACGAAAGAAGTAAACTTTCCGGTGCAGACAATATTTTAAAGAGACAACGTTGTGTTTCGCTTTATTCACCAAAAATTAGCGTAGTAGCAGAGAGTACGAAAAACATAAATTTCAACTAAACTTAACCAAAACTTGAATTTATACAAAAGCGTATTTTTAAGCACGATATTTAACGTCAGATTTCTTACAAAGCAACGTCCACTGAACGCTCGGTAGTTTGTTCATATTTTTGACGATGCTGAGAAACAACAACGAGCTCACGCAGTTAGTGGCGAACCCTATAGCAGATAGGTAGAAGGTCTAGAACACGACGTCACACAAAGCCTGTGATAAGTCGCCTTCCGAAAATTCTACCAAGTGCAATCGCTTTTAACGCGCGCCAGCAGAATGCTTCGCGCGTCTTAGCATCGTCTAAGTGTCTGTCCGTCTGTCTGTCGCACTCGTGATCCGTATCAAAACGGTGCAAGCTAGGATCACGAAATCTTCACTGTGGGCTGCCACAAGAACTCTTAATTTTTAGTGACAAAATTTCGAGCCACTGAATAAAGGGGTTCTTCTCGAACGAGGGCGTTATTTTTGCCGCTATTGGCTTTTATAGTGTGAAAACGGTTGCAGATAGGTACAGACTTACTGCATATCATAACAAGCACTGGCGACGGGCTTTTTAGATTTGTCAACATCGATAACCTTAAACGACCTTGAATCCCCAAAAATGGGGGTTTGGGTGAATTTTTCGCAATTTTTGGCTGCAACGCACATTTTAAAAGTAAATTGCGACGAAATGGTTGGAGATAGACCAACAAACTTGCATATGCAATTTTCAGCATTAGGCCTATACGTAGATTTTAGCAGTTCAAGTCCCGACCTCCTAGGTTCAGGGAGGCCGATGTAGACGGGCGTCAAAAACGGTTACCCTCTTAAAAGTGGTTATTTTACCGCTATTGGCTCGTGTAACGTGAAAACGGTTGCAGATAGGCAGAGTCATGCTGCTTATCATAACAAGCAATAGTGACAAGCTTTTTATTGGTGTGAACATCGAAATGGATAGAGATAGATCAAGACAACCTGTCGATAAGAACTGTTAAGGCTGTCGCGCGTCTTATGAGCTTTTCTCAAATTACTTGTTCCTTTATTGTCAATCAATGTCACTAGCTCAGAGCATGCCCACATTCGCGCAGCAGCATACTGTTCCTGGCGAAGGTTTGAGATTTCTGATCGCTTCCGGTTAATACCAATTATTATTATTTAATTAGTAATATTACTATATGATTATTTCTCATAATTTTGTTACAGTTACTTTATTGAATAAGTAGATAAATAGTTTTCCTTTATTTATCGCCAGTCACAGAAAAAGGGACTAAAATTAAAATGATTAGTGCAAAATTCATTGTCCATGAATTTAGTCTGATGTACAAAGTATTAAAACAAACTAGCGACTATAAAAACAACGGGAGAAAGATAAGCTTTAAGGCAAAAATTTAAAGAAAAAACGACAGAGTAATGGATAGTGAGTAAAGTAAAAATAAAAACAGCAAAACGACGTCAGAAAATGATGAAACCGACAAAAAAATTGCGACAGTCAAAAATAAAGCTGTAAGAAATCTGAAAATCTGTCTTAACTTTCCACTAGGACCCATCTCAAAGCTACGGGCGAAATATCTGACATGGATCACACAGTGTTGTTAGCTGCCACCCAACCAAAGTGAATTTTAGCCATACAGGCCAGTACTCGATTTACTTCTCTAAAGGGCCGGATGGCTAAATTAACCTGGGCGGTTGATTATATACCGAAATGGTTTACATGTTCACATTCATCCAAATAGGCTTATTGATAGAGAACCGATCGATCATCAAACCCACGGTTTGATCCTAAGTGCGACGACCCGCACATACCATTGCAGAGCCACCGAATATAACGTAGCGAAGTGTTCAACTGCCATATTAAACTATACATGAGAAACGAGTGCTGAAAAAAACTTTGTCCGTAATAAATAGGAATTCGTATTCAGTATTTAATTTGATTAAGTTTAGGCTAACTGACATAATCAATCTACGGTAACAAACACTAGGCCTAGAAAATTACGAATTATTGGTGGCAAGTGGCAAAAATAGCAAAATTACATCGCTGAAGTGTAACCTACAAATCGAAATTAGTTTGTAAAATATTTTAAAGAAATGATAAGTATTGGATAAGCAGAATAGCAATAAACTGGTAAAAAATTACTTCGAAAAAACAAGTTTTTAAATATTTCAACTGAGTACTGTCCCTCAGATAAAGTACGTCAGTTGTACTTGACGCGTCTGACTTACTTCGTTATTTTAAAGTTTACTTTTGTCAAGTTTAATATGTTCATCGGATGCCAGATCAGGTGTTGACTGTCGACATTGGCAGTTGTCATAAATTCATTACAATAATTAATAAAACAACAAAAGAACATCAAAACTTACTTGTAGATTGGCTGCTACTGCATCCTGGACTTAGTTTGCTCATTTTAGCGATTCTGCTTAAGACGCGTTTACAGCTGCGAGCGAGTATGCTGATTATAGCTTAGACGTAAGATGAGATGGGTCTTTATGGATCTGTCAAAATGTCAAAAGTGACGACGAAAGTCGCCGTCATTAGCCCAGCGCTATTTTACGCCTGCTGCTTCCCACCGTTCTCCTTACTCGACCGTGACGTCATTGTCGACGACCAATGGCGACCAAAGTTTGGCAGCGCGTTCAGCCAATCACAGAACGGCGTTGAGTTCAGTCGTCACGCTCGACTGCTCACGCCACGGGTCAACCAGGCGTGTAATCCGAGTGTTCTAGAAGATGATGTCGGCCGTATTGGTGACGGGGTTGGGGGTGAAGGTGACGCGTGAGGTATATGGAATGGACAGTAGGCCGCGATGACACTTGTCTGGACTGCGGGGACAGAATGCCGCGATCCAGTCGTGTAACTTGTCACTAATCATGACGCTAGTTCATAAGGCGATATATATCGTGTCCGCGTGACCCATCCGGCACAAACGTCTTGTGGCAGACCGGTGGTGGTCTATTCCTATTGCATGCATGGTGGCCGCGGGTGAATTCTGTATTGACACTGCGGTGGGTGCATTACGCCTAACTATGACAGTATATATCGGGTGGCGCAATAAAGTCCCGAACATTTGCATGCGTTATTCAGCCAAGTGGTCAAAATGAATCAGCGCAAAAGCATATGATAACCAAACATCTTCGAATATGTGTAGGAATTTTCGCTTAGAACACTTTTGTATTAGCCGTGATACAAACAAAATAGCGTTATATGCCATAAAGCAATTTTTGGAAGCGGTTCATTGGTTGCGTTGCCGTTCGTACACAGGCTACGCTAAAACGTCACAGTAGGCCTAATCATCATTTAGCTGATCAACAGAAAATGTGCTGAATAGGTCTTTCATTTTCCTTTGCCACTGACGCTAGGTGCTTTTTCCACTGCTATGTGGCTTTTCTGATTCTGGCTGTCTGATGTCAACATCATGCCATTTGTCTCTGATAACATCCTGAAGATCTTTGAGGTTCGCAAACGGTTCACGCTTTTCTTCATAGACTAGTTCTTGCAAGGTATCCCAAACTAAATAATCTAGCAAATACAAATACAAATCTGTTGAATGCGATGTCCATTCATGTGAACTAAAGAAATGGGGCGTGTTATGCAAAAAAAATTTTTGAGTTGCTTTTATGCGATGTAATAAAACGCCGTCTTTACATAATTTGATTTTTAACTCGTCTTACGTCATTAAACAACATTGAGTGGTGTCATTAATAACGTCACTAAAATTTATAAGTAAGTAAAAGTACGTATTGGTTTACAAATATGCAAAAAAATTGTCTCTATAAAATACATGCTCCGTTACAGTTACGCAAAGTTCAGGACGTTTTTAGCCCCACCCGGTATATACACCGTGTCTCAAAAAACAGTCAAAATTGCTTTTGTCATAACTTCGTCAAATTTTCACCAACTGTAATAATTTTTGGCACAAAGATGGCCAAGACGATAGAATTATGTAAGATTCACTCACTTATGTCTACCGTGTGAAACACAGATGCTCTAAATTGTTACATTACGCGGTGGTTATTTGTATCGGATTGCTTACCTTTGCATCATCAATTTAACAGAGGGTGCAACGTGGTTTAATAATTTTGGTATAAACAGCAGACAACAAAATAGTTGACTGATGAGCTTAAAACACGTCTAATCGATATGTGAATGCCACGCTATCAGCCAGTGGCGTTGCATATAAACCATTGTCTTTGTATGCGGGGCCCACTTTGGACATAAATTCTGATGATTTGCAAGCGATTTGTTATGCAAACTTAGAATTCTGCTAAATAATTTACATTGAGATTTATTTTGTGCTTAATTAAGTCGTTACATCATTTACTTGAAAAATAACTCAAGGTTATGCAAAAATGTGAAACATTAATGTTTCACATGGTAGTGCGTTGACATAAATTGGATGAGGTGGAATATGAGTGCACATTGCATGACTTTATCGTATTTGCCATCTTTGTGCCAAAAATTGTCAAATTTAGTAAACATTTGACAAAGTTATTGTACAGTTGCTAAAAACCAAATGCCTTCCAGTGTTGTTATATTGTATAGAAGCTTGCCCTCTAAAGAAATCTCAGCTTAATGCCGTTGATTTTGCCCTCAATTGTGCCTTTAGAAAAATGTGTTCCACGCATTCTCAGGAAGTGGTTGAAATTTGTAAACTGGTATTCAGCTGTCAAACGCCATCCGATGCAGTGGCAAACAGAAAGTATAAATTTTTGAGTAAGTTTATCGTGTCAGATAATGTGTTGTGTAACGTGTTTAAGGATGTGGCAATGAAAGAACTGTTGGCTATTGAGAACAATGCCAGTTATTAGTTTGTTTTTTAGTTAAGTTGT
>Ga0209367_1009656_pt1 | contig 13035 bp, 6 predicted proteins | sample WorMetLIZISLAND2_FD_187412 | JGI IMG/M metagenome (GOLD analysis project Ga0209367, IMG submission 187412) | Marine gutless worms symbiont microbial communities from Max Planck institute for Marine Microbiology, Germany - Olavius geniculatus... ... | reverse complement strand
TGATCGTTTTAGGCGTTTTTGTGGCTGCAATGGTAAAACTTCAACAGTTTAATGTCATCAGCGACCCAGATAAAGTTCACCATCGATGCAGGGCAGCTATTCAGCAACTTACAGCACCGGTTGTGATAAACCAGTTTGTACTCGCGCCACGCTATGACGTCAGCATTACATCACAACTAGCACAGTGTAGTTAATTGTTGTTTTTGAAGAAACTCGCATCGTTTAGCATTCCAGTTAAACTGTCGAACTGACATGGCAGATTCTGACTGAATATTTTTACGTTAGGCTTGATTACTCTCTTCAGCGTATTGTTAATATTTAAGGCCGCCTATGCGTAGAAAAAAATGGTTATTATGCTCGTGTGGCGTAAAAACGGTTGCATATAGGTACATACATGCTGCTAATCATAACATGCACTGGCGACGGGCTTTTTAGATTTATTAACGTCGATAACCTTAAACGGCCTTGAGCCCCCAGAAAAAGGTTTTTAGTGAATTTTTCACAATTTTTGGCCGCAGCGCACATTTTAACAGTGAATTGTGAAGAAACGGCTGGAGATAGACCAAGACAACTTGAGTACGATTTTTTGCATTAAAGACAAATTTTAGCAATTTAAGTCTTGACCCTCCAGATTTAAAGAGGCCTGCGCAGGCAAGCATTAAAGAGGGGCACCCTTTTAAAAAGTGATTAGGGCCTATTTTACCGCTATTAGCTCGTCTAGCGTGAAAACATTTGCAGATAGGCACATACATGCTGCTTATCATAACAAGCACTAGTGACGAGCTTTTAAACGGTGCTAACATCGATGACCTTGAATGACCTTGAACTTTAAACGATAAAGAATTTGAGTGTTTTTGCAATTTTCGGCTACGGCGCACATTTCAAAAGTGAATTGCGTCGAAATGGCTGGAGATAAACCTTAAGAGTCTATGAAATTTTTAGCATAAAACGTCCATTGTTAACAATCTAAATTTCGACCTTTTAAATTCAAGAAATTTTTCGTGCGGAGACCTCAGATTTGGGTACTCATCCAAAACGCATTGTTATTTTATTGCATGTTGTGCACGACTGCCCAAGTGGCAAGACCGCTGCTATGACGCGTCACGTGAGCTTTGCTCAAAATACTTGTCAAAACGTGGCCCGTTAAGTACGTTCTACTTTACGATAAAATGATCGCAGCATCACTGCAACTTACTGATTAAGTTTGTTCAAATATTGGCGGAAGTATCGGACGGAGCAGTGAGAAAAGCGGAATGGGTTGTTGAAGTTGGACTCCGAGAGGTCCTGCGGTGCCCTAGCCATGATGTACTGGTCATCACTAGTACACGGGTTACGCCGTCCGTCGTGACTCGCGCCAACACTGGCCAGCACATGAAGTACACCGCGTCTTGAAAAAATGTGCAAAATCGTTGTTGGCAATACTTTGTCACATTTCTACCAACTTTGATATGTTTGGCACAAAGATAGACGGTTAAGAAAAGACAATTATGTCGACGCGAATTAGGTAAAATGGACAATCGGGGCACCGTGCACCTCACATAATTATTTTATCATCTTGGCCATATTTTTTGCTAAAGATCATCAAATGTGGTACAAGTTTGCCAAAATTTTGACAAACAAGATAATGTTTATATGAACACGGAGTCTGTCCAATGCATTTCGATAGTTTACAGTATATGTCTGTATCAATATAATCAGCTGGCTGTTTAGATTAATAGAAAAAATCAAAATGTTTGATCTCAAATTGTACAGCAGCAATATTATTGAAATAGAACTGGCGTCGTGCGTCGGTTACATCGGTTACATCTCCGCTAATATTATGACTAAAAAAGAAAAAGAGAAAAAGGAAATGGAAAGGAAAAAAAGAAAGGGAAAGGGAAAGGGGAAGGGAAAGGGCATCGTAGCAGGTGGAAAGAGCGTGGGGGTAATTTCTTTTTTGTAAATTTTATCTAGTCGGAAAATTTTTTGTCATAAATTTTTTCTCAAGCTTACGAAATTTGGTGCTAAAATTTTCATTTTTGAACAATTTAAAGACGAAATTAAAACTTTGAGCACCACATCTTCTCTGTCGAAAGTTTGCAACTTACTGTCGATTAGAAAAATTGCAACTCCCAACTCAATTCTTTTCAATCCACGACGCTGCTATATCATATCATATTTCTGGCGCTTGGACACGCTGATTACTAATTTGCTGATATTGATGTTAATATACTTGTGTCCGAGTTCGTGTGCTGCGGTGGTGATGCTTGCGTACTGTCCGAACTCTCTATTCACAGACGTTCGACGTGTTCCACCACAAGCGCCGCCGATCCACGCCAGGCCGGATATAGTTGACGGTGCACCGCCGCCGGCGATGCTGCACCCGTTGCCGCCGCACAAATTGTTTCTATAACAACGGTAAATTGCCAGGTCCGTAGAGAGGGTGGGGGAGGCGGGTTAGCTACCCCGGGCCCCGCGACGTTTTGGGGGCCCAACCGTCGGCCAGAAACATAAAGTACGCCAAAATGTACCATTTTGAAAAAAAAATTCAAAAATTTTCTTCCCAGAGGGGCCCCGTGAAAATGTTTGGGGGCCCCGCGAGAATGTTTCCCCGGGCCCCGCTGTGGCTCTCGACGGGCCTGGTAATTGCAAACGCAAACGTGCAAAAAGTAAGTTTTATTGCTGCGTGATAAACGCGCACAACAAAGACAAATATGCAGATATAAAACACCAATAGTGCACGGAAGACATGTCACAGTGCTACGACTGCAACACCTGCGAGTTCTTTTACAAAGGCTTCTACCTACTTATAAGGCCTAGATCTTCCTAGAAGAAGCTCATGATGCGTGTAATTAGCATATTGGTTGTCTAATAATACTTTACTTACACACGAATTTTCATTTTCATGTTTATTATGGTTTTGCGATTGCACATAGATTGGGTGATTTGAGGCTAATTTATTTGTGTTCTGTTGTTTTTGATTATTAACTCACCCCGTAAACAAGGCAATGTGGTCGACAGACGCAAACACATGAGGCCGTTGTTCGGTGTAATTTCCAAGCAGGTCATGCGCCGCGTAGGCGTCGGTGTATGGCTGTCCAGACCACGTGATTTTGACACCAGGTCCTTCTGTCCACACCGACTCTTTCTTACTCTGCAATTATTGCACAATGCGCATCGAAAATATCATATTTACGATCACGACGGACATACGCAGCCTAGATACTGACTCGCGCATGCAGATAATGCAGCAAGTAGGTTTCTACACACCACAGATAAGCCTACAAGTAGATCTACAAGCATCTTACACCACACTCAACACTTAAGGCCTACGGTCAAAAAGTGTACTTGTGTCTATACTGTGGGGCCTACTTGTGCTTTTCATATTTGATACGCCTATGCGCGAAATTAATGTCAAGTACTATAGAGCACAGCAAATGTCGACCAAAATTAATTTACTAACGAAGGAATGTCATAGAACAGAAAAATAAATAAATAAATAAATAAATATTGCCGAAAATGCAGTTTAAGAACGAACAACATTTTAGATTTAGCAGATTTAGGGCGCGTTGCACCAACCAAACTAAAATATAAATTGCACTTAACGAAGTACGTAATTGAATTGGTTGGCGCAACCAGCCCTTACAGTACTGAACAGTAAACACTAATCAGTAAGCATTAGTCGGTATTCGCTAAGTGGCAGCACCGTTCTTGGCGAATGTTTGCGGTCTCTGTTTGCCCTTTCAGTTGCAAAATTGTTGGTATCGATGATATTAATTTTATTTTTATGAGTATTGAATAAGTTTTGCCATGCAACGCACCATAGCGATGAGATAGCCGACAAACTGAACGTTGATTGAAAAGTCGCGTTTTTTTATACTCGAGAAGCGAAGATCAATCTGTAATTATTACACAAACAACGTCAGTGTTGCGCAACAATGCAAAGCAACATAATCAGTAATGACAGTAGGCTGTCAATTAGTTTGCTGTTCCATCGGTCTTCGCTATTTTCTGTGTTCTAGCCAAGTGTCTGAAATGAACCAGTGGCGTCTTGTCAAGGGCACAGGGAATGCAGTTGCACACCCATAAAGTAGGTTTAAATACAGTTTGTAGAAAAAATTGCAGACATTTTTTTTCAAAAATACAGAATTTGAGGCTAAAAGTTGTCTTATTTTGAAACAAAATGGAGAGATAATTTACACTTTGAACAACCATATCTCATTCTGTCGAAATCTAGGCTGGTTGTTAGATAATTGTAACTTTCCAACCTATTTAATTCACGATGCCTCTAGCCAAACTGCACGATCACCTAAGAAATCCAGCACTTTTTCGACGACATTTTGAATGCGATAGCCGGACAAACAAACACACGACCAGACGGGCGGACTGACGGACTAAGCTTCCGAAAGTATCTCGCAGTTGTCTTATACAGTATGCTAATGGAGACGGTCAGTGTCGGATTGGACTAACTATTAGGGCGAAGGACCCAAAAAGATAATAGCAAATAATAGCATTGGCGTAGCAATAGAGGCGCATGCCCCCTAAAGACCACAAAATAGTGCAAAAAATGCACCAAAGCCCAGTTTCATTTTCACGCCAAAAAATCGCAATATTATCCAGGGAAGAGGCACAGCTCCCTCCCCTCTTCTAATGGAGAAAAGACACCCCTCCCCACACCGCACCTCTCAAATACACCCTACATCCAGATCCTGGCTACGCCGCTAAATAATAGCAGTTCTTACTCCGTTGACGACGTGGCTGTAGTAAGATTGAATGTTTCTGATGGCGTCCTTGCGCCGCTGTACGTGTGACCTGGCGCTACTGCTCATGTACCATCTACACCAGCAACTAGCAAACTGCAACGTAGACGGTAATAGACGAAAGGTTTGGGAAACGGACGAAAAATATAGAGCGTAATTAATGTCGTTTAAAAAAACTACAGAGAGAGATCATTTAATATTCATTAACATTTCTGGCAAACGTTTGTGTCGCTGGCAGTATGGGAATTGAAAATTCCTCAATTTGTTTTTACATTTTGTTTTCAAAAACGAGGCAAAGAAATTTAGTAAAATCTACTAAGAAACTATAGATTTTAACAAAAAGGCATATCAAGGTCATTCAATGTCACACATTTTAAAGTTATTAGAAAGTTTGCATGCGTCGTTCTGATGCAATGTCAGTGTGTGACGAACAGACACAAACAGACACTTTTGCGATAGCTAAAGACAAAGCTTATGCATAGCAAGATATGCTGACGCCCTGTAAAAAAACTAGATAAGTAAAAAAAAGTTAAAACGCGTTTTTATAACAACGAAATGTTTATGACAAGCACAATCTGTCAGTATGATTCGTCGCACCTGTTGTAAATGGCGAAATCAATGACTGCGAAGTAATCGATGACGTATTTTCTCCGACCAGCTGATGCCCGCTTGGTTCTGCTTGTTAAATTTCCGGTTAACGGCAAGCTTGAGCCCATCACTATTATAAATGTACAAATAGCACTTTATACATTACACGTGATAACAGCGGCATACAGTAACTGGCATGTCAGGACAGCAAAATGATAAGTATCCGAAATAATTCGGTGTGACGCGGAATCGCTGATCGGTGCTGCCATCACAATGGTAAATCATAAAGAGACAAATGTAATGTTTTGACTGGAGGACTCAAACCGCTCTAATTTTCTCTTTTCTGGAACCAGGGACCCTCATCTAACACAATGTTTTGTTGAACCCCGCTAAATGGCATGTAGACTAAATAAACCATTAAACGGTTAAAGCGGGGTGCGTGACCGTGACAAACGACAAACGGGAAGATAGGCAAAATTGTAAGAAAAATCGCTTTAGCAAAAGCAATTTCGCTTTAAAAGTTATGTATACTAATCGCCATCACATCGGCTAACTGTCATATAGAACGGTGGTCAGAAAGCAAACTTTCTGACCACCGTTCTATATGACAGAACGGTGGTCAGAAAGTTTGCTTTTTACTAGCCTATTTTGGTAATTGCACAAAAAAGACCGACCCAATGACGTATCTGCCTTCTTCAGCAGAAATGGTTATAAATAAAAAACACACATCTCATAAAATAGCTTACTAGATGCAGGACATGAACATAGATAGTACCAGCGTCGTCACCAAGCATTGCAGTATCATTGTCGTTGACCGGTTCAACCACGTGCATCGAGTCGCCGATGTACATCATCGACGCGTTAGCAGGCATCCGAGGAAAAGCGGCGTCACCGTCAGCTGCTGAAACCAGGCTGCTGTCGTCAAAGTGCACGGCTCTCATGGCGTCCATCGTCATCAGTGAGTAATGCTGGCCGCCGCAGTTGAAGCTGCCCAACTGCACCACATGTCAAGCCGCTGATTAATCAATAAAGGAAATCGAAACTAAAATGGCAAAACATTTTCCTATCTGTTATCGACGTCACTACAAAAAATAGTGAAAACGCGGTAATTTTTTTAAAGATTTTTCTTTCAGTGTTTTCAGTGTTTATGTTAAATTTGTTAATCGATAACGTACAGATTTGCTTGTTACATTTTATTTTACAATAAAATAAATATTTAAGTAGCAGTTTAAAGAACTTTACAGTTTGTATGGATGTTTTGTCACGGACAACTGTAGCCTACGATGCTTTGCCATTCTGCCATGAAAATGTTCTATCATAAACGCAAGAGGAACTTTAGGTTTATCAACCCTATGATGAGTCTAAGCTGAACGCCCTGATTAACCGATCACATAATCAATCAATTAATCAAACGTGATAAGCGTGTTGTAGTAAAATGTGAAAGAACACATCAGAAGTAAACGTTTTGTTATTCAAACACTAACTGAGACCGTGTCAATAATTAACTGTGTCGAACTGGACTACATTGCACTTACCGGCAACTTAACCAGCAGAAGTTCATCATTATTTATAACGTTGTCGACTAAGCATCGAGAATTGAATTTTGTCATATACGTACATATCCGATCGCGACGTCGCCGTTCCGTATCACCGTGATCGCATCGTGAGTTGTACGGTTCAAGTACGCATACAGTTCCTAAAGATATTGTACACTTATATACGCATCTGTGTACAATTCACGTCATAAAACAGTTTGCGGTGCAGACAAACATGAAAAATAATTTTCACAGCAAAACTTTAAAAAAAACATTTTGACGGTGCATTTAGTGTTGGTCTTGATCTTGAAAACACTGAAGTCTTGGTCTGGGTCTTAATTTTAAAAAAATAAAGTCTCGGTTTTGGTCTTGGTTATGATGAAAGTTTTTACTTTGGGCCTTTAGTTCATCTGGCAGGGAAATAGTTACCTGTCCTTCGTTTGGAGTCCACTGGATCAGCTTGCCGGGGTCCTCGGCCGTGTAGTACGGCAGTCGCGGCGGAATGTTCTCATTTCGCTCCAACTCCAGATCGACGGGCGTCTCACCGAGCATGAAACTCATCGACATGTGATCAGGCGTTGACGTCACGTTTGACTCAGCAGCAACTGGCCGGTGACTGGCGTCAACGTCACCAGTGACGTCATCGTACGCCGCTGTGTATCATACAGCAGCCGCGCCCATTTTTATGTTTTTAAATGTATGTTTAAATAGCCTACAGCAAAAGCGAATAAAATTCAAAACGAACATTTGTATATATGCCACGTGTACACGGCATGTAAAGCGTTGACCATTCAGTCTATTCCGGTGATACTTTTCTGTTTGTAGGCCTATATGCAATCCGAAGGGATTTGCATTATATTTGGGAGGTGATAAAAATCTATTATGCTAAAAATTTTTATTTGAAATAAAATAAAATTGCTGCATTTCCGGATTCTCGGGAGAGCGTAGGTCAGATAAACAAATCTCACGTGCGGCAGTAAAATGGTTAGAACGGAGAAACAGCGAAAAACAACCAAAGCGAGGCCTACCGGTTCGATTAAACTAAAACTAAACTGAAAAAAGATTGCATGCGACTGACTACATTTGATTACAAAAAAAATATTTCATGCGATTTGAATGCGATTTTTTATTAGTTTTATGTCAGATTTGTTTTATTTTTTTATCGCAGATATAAACGCCGTCTAATTTTAGTTAGCAAATAATTTGCTGAAAACGACGTCGCTTAATAAAACGAAGCCAAGACGTGCTTTTTACCAGTCGTGTTGCCTTGAGCATTTAGCGCTGCTAAGAAACACGCCGTGAGCACCAAAGTATAAGCGAATCTCATATTTGACATTTTTTACCAACGTCTGCGTGTTAATACACAGAGCAATAATAATGACGATAATAATTGTCAAAACGCTTTTCTGTGTCAAGTATAGCAGTTAAAGAATGTTCTCAATATGACGATAAAACGCAGAGACACGAGTGTCTGTTTCGAGTAACCTATACTGCGGGTTCCTGTTTATATAAAAGTTTTAAGGAAAGGTGTGACAACTAGTGACATAATTATTGTCACGTATTCAGTGCCACACGGGTACGTCATGTCAAAGGAGTGGCATTTTACGACATTTGCATCCTCTACCCAAACTATGGCCTACTTCCTCTTTCGATGCCCTTAGATCAACCAAGTCAACTTTATGACAAAGATCGTTGGTGCCAATTGTTGCTCGTATAGTTTCAGATTCAACCAGATCAAACGTGTTGTCGGTTGCATAACCAAAGAAAGTTGTTGATGGAGTCAGTTTTTACGCGCTACAGCGCGAGGTCCAAGAGTGTGTAAGTGTGTGTGTCTGTCACACTCTGCCATAGTAGGCTATCAGAACAGTACGAGCCAGAATCACAACAATTTTCAATTTGAATGCCACAAAGAATCTAGCTTTTGTGTCAAAATTTCGTGCCGCTGGATGAGGAGATTTCCTTCGAACGAAGGCGTCAAAGGGATATTCTCTTAAAAAATCGCCATTTTGCCGCTAACTACTTGTTTAACGTGAAAATGGTTGCAGATAGGCACATACTTGCTGCTTATCATCAATGATGGGCACAAACTTTTTATTTTAAACTTTAATTTTTTTTAAACTAAAAATAATAATTAAAATTTTTTCTAACTAACTTGAAAAAATTACTTGAACTTTTTTGAATAGTATATTTTTTAAAAATTTTTTAAAATTTGTTTAGACAAAACTGACTTTGCGGATTTTATTGATTATTTTGTGTATATAGGCTACTAAAAGCTAATACTACAAAAAAGTAAAACAGTAAAACCAAATAAAGTCATGTTTTCATATCATCCAAAACAGTACCACAGTTCAATGTTAGAGAGTCACATCATAGAGTCATCATTCATAAAAACTCTTAAATTATTACTCTGTTGCTAACCAAATATCACTTGACCTAGGACTAAGTCTTACAAACTGCCAGTAAATTTATATACTGAATTAACTAAAATAACCCAGTTACACGTTTTAGTTAGTAACTATTTTTTAAAATTAAACTACTTTCTTAACTTGAACTTTTTAAAATTAGTTAAACTAATTATTTAACTTAAAATGTAGTTAAACTTTTGATTAGTAACTTTCAGTTGATTTTTGCCCATCACTGCTTATCATAACAAGCAAAGCTGACGAGCGCTGTCCGCGAGTAACAACAAACGACCTAAAAATCTTAAAAGGTGGGTTTTAGTGTTATTTCACGATTTTGGGCTGCGACGTATATTTTAACAGTAATTTGCACCGAAATTACTGGACATGGACTAGAACGACATGTGTGTAAATGTTTTTTCAGCAAAAAGCGTAAATTTTAACCGTCTTAGCTTTTACCGTTTATGTGCCGTACGAAAGCCTCAAATTTGTGAACCTTTTTCAAAAGGCATTACTTTTTCACGTTGCATATTTATTCCCCCGGTGCTGTCTCGCATCACGTGAGCTTTGCTTTTATTACACGTCTTACATGTTTTGGTTTAAAATTAGAAACTTGTTTTAAAAGTTACTGTGTTTCTGCACATTTGTATTGCGGAAACAGGCATAATACAAACAGAACGTATCATACAGCAGAGATGAAACCCGATTTTGTTTATTTATTTAATATGTAATAAACACTCACGACAAATGTGCGAGAACATAGAGAAACAATGCAAGAAAAACAAAACTACAAACATTACTAAGGGAAACAAAAGAAACACAGAAATACATGATAAACCGACTACAAATGAATAAACTAATAACAGTTGTTAAATAAAATTCTACTGATAAATGTCCGTTTGTGCAATTCTGATGTTACATGATCTATTAATAAGCCATGACCTATATCTCTTAATCCATATGTATTAGACTTGGCAACAGGTAATAGATGATGTAGACAGTGATTATCATAAGTTGTTTATAAAAAGCTGGTCAACATAGCTTGCCAATAGGATTGTTGACCGGTGACTGGACCTGGCCATTATATGTAAGTACAGGAGGGCAATTGAGTCAAACAGGGACACGGTTTTTTTTCGTTTTAGCAAAGTTTAGTACCATTCTGTCGACTTGAACAGAGTTGCATAAGTTTACAAAACTTATCAGTCAAAAAAATATAATACGTAGTAAGCAGACTAAAATATGCACGCAGTGGCCTATCGAAACAAACAGAACGATAAATCACGACAGTATAGTTATGGCGTTCCCACAGTTCTGTGCTCAAGCCACTCACTCCGTCACCTGAAGTTACGCCACAATGTTAAAGGAGTGTCAGTCAGGGTAGAAAAGTGCAGCGTCAGCAAACCAAAGACCGGTCTCGAGATCACGTGATTCCAAACACTCCCGCGGCCACACGCATTGCTCTCATTTCTACCTACAATGTCATTGCGATGACATTGATTCTCGTTTTCGGTCTCGGTCTATTTGGTCTTGTTCTCGCGGTTTAATTACGACCCGTTTATTTACATAATGATGACGCACTATACTCAAAACTACACTAATTTCCTTTGAAATGCCTGTCCATTAATTGACTGACGACAAAGACGATGGAGAGTACAACGTTAATTTGCGGACCGTGTTAGAACCAATGTTGAACTTAGGGGCATAATATTTAAATAATAATGCAGTCAAACAACATTCAAAAGCTTTCATTATGTAAAACAGTATTTTAATAGTCATTAAGCATAAGAAAAAACTATTTCAATAACATTTAAACAACATAGCCGGTTCAGTCAGTTAGACTTACTCTTTGGTTTTTTGATTGGATAAATTGTTGAATTGTTGCGCATCTGTAATTTTAATTTTTAACCATAAAGTGCCAGCTTCTACCGAGTTGATTTTAGAAGCCAAATAAACTCACATCTGACGCAAATAATGAATTGAATCAAACTCACAACTCGCAGTAACTGAGTTAACTAGTGAGTTGAAACTCATTTGAATTAACGCATGCCCAACACTGCTGTTTAACAAACGGTGTGTAATTGCAACGTGCAACAATTTATCATTTTATTTCGTTTTAGCTTGGTATATTTGTGTTTTATTCTAGCCATTAACTGCAACACATAACAAGAATGTTTTAATCATTTCTCGAAGGATTCGTGGACTGTTGGCGGACGGGATTTAGTTGAATCCAAACAGCGGCGTCTTTCACCTGTCACCTGTAAGTCAATTGATGGGCGGACGGCTGTGAAATTGAGTTGTCTGACGTCGTCTGTCTTCGCCTGCTTCCGTCGACTGTCAGTTTAGCTTCTTCACGCAGTCTGCAGAATTGTGAATGCGTTGAAAATGTAGTCATAAACTGCGCATGAATTAACAGCGTACATGAATTTATTGTATTATGTGTTACCATTATAAAGAGGAAGAGACTATGTAAACGATAAGACAACGAGAAGTAAAAAACGAAAAAACGAAGAGAAAAGATGAAACACGAGAATATTATTTTTACTGTTTTGCCGACGTTTTGACGGACAATCGCTGCTGCCTTCTGCGGAACGATTTTCGTTTGTCGCTACAGATGTCACCACAGCGAGAATACGTTTCTTACACTCAACGAAGACAAGACAACAGTGTTAAGTAATAATAGTCGGCTAGCATGTCGATCGAGAATTCTGATGCGGCATAACGTTAGGTAATTTACTTTTAAATACAGTGATGCAAAAGAAGCTTTTGAACTACGAATAATTAATTCTACCCCAGTGCGCAGCGCAGAGCCGATGTCTTGCATTCAAAAGACGGCATGTAAACGATTGATTGAGCTGAGAAATTAATTAACTAAAATCCGACGACCGACTTAAACTTGCATTTCTTCTCTTGTTTTTTTCTGCCAATCAGTTTCGGTTTCGATTTTCGCAGTCTGTCGCTATCACGGCGTGATGATAACGCATAATATTTCGCGGTTAAACCCCGATGCCAGAAAGAAATGTAGACGATCAGTCGTCATCGTCAAAGGAAACGGCACGTAATACGAATAGACACGTTGCAAATGACCTGATACATTAATAGATTATCAATCAATCAAACATTCAATTATAATTGCCTTAGTAGCAATTAAGCTACTTTAAAGTTGAATCGTTTGGCAGTTTAAAGAATGAAAAAGTTGGAGCAAAAAGCTGCAGAGATCTGTTTATGACCTTCTGGAGAGCCAGAATTTGAGACGTTAAACGTTTGAGACGATCAGTGTTGTAAGTAACTGAGATGTCCTTATCTTTCCTGACAGTGTGTTCCGAATACACTGACTAGCAACTTTGAAAGTCATGCGGTTGCCGGCTGCCGTCGAAAGTTGGCAGTGACGTCATCAGTGACGACGTTATGACGTCACGTCCTGTGCGACGATGGACCTTGCCGCTGCTGGTGGTAGTGGCGGTGGTAATGCGGTCGGTTTGCGGATGTATTCTGCTGCTGGACGGCTGGTCGCCGATGTCGGTGTCTGAGCGGGTTCGCCTGGCTGACGTGGTCGCTGCTGGCGTCGTCCGGAGCACGTTCAAGACTGACGCCCGCACTGCAGACACCTACACGGCTCTAGTACTGCTCGTCGACGTGCTCAAAGGTAACACTATTTAGCACACTTTAATAAGTAAGTAAGTAAGTAAATTTAATTTATAAAGCGCACAATGTCAGCGAGAACTCACTGAATCTGAGGCGCTGAGGTAAGGAGTGAGGCGGGCCACTAAACATGCC
>Ga0209367_1009655_pt1 | contig 13037 bp, 6 predicted proteins | sample WorMetLIZISLAND2_FD_187412 | JGI IMG/M metagenome (GOLD analysis project Ga0209367, IMG submission 187412) | Marine gutless worms symbiont microbial communities from Max Planck institute for Marine Microbiology, Germany - Olavius geniculatus... ... | reverse complement strand
TACTGTCGCTTGTTCCGTCGTTCAATATCGTCAGTGGTTTTGTACCAGAGTACATGCATTCGGTTCTTCTTGGCGTTGTCAGGCAATTTGTCTTTCTGTGGTTTGACAGTTCCTCTAATTCTGAAGCTATGGTATACTATGGTATACCATGGTAGTACCATGGTATACTATGATATACAATGATAGTACCATGGTATTTTTTGAGTAGGGAAATCATCATCATCAGGTCGAGTCTCCTCGGGCAATGGCACGCCACATGCACTTGTCCTTCATTAGTGTCTTCAACTCCACTGTAGTCTGAAGTCCGGTATCCTTCCTGAGCCTGTCCACATACGTCAGTCTCTGACTCCCTCTGCTAAACTTTCCTTGGGTCGGTTCCCAGAGTACCAGGTTGCGCCAAATATCATAAAGTAAAATAAAAGAAACCATCTACTCTCATCTTCAATTTAACCACACTGCAACTGGATGCACTGGTATGTTTTAGGCCTGAAAAAATTTACAATTTCAATAGAAAAAAACACAATTAAACAGATCAGATGGAACATGCAACAAACTTCTGAGCAAGACGATTAAAGTGGCTTATGTATGAAAGATGGCAATCATCAAAAAGTTTATCAACGGTAGCAAATGCCAGAAGATCGAGAGAAACAGCATTGGAATTGCAACTAATAAGCTATGCACACATACAAATTCTTCCAATTACAAACACTAATTACTATTTATACAGCTCATCAGTCACTGTTTCAAACTACAATTCACAAAAATTCAATGATAAGTAAAACAGAGACCTCCTATGACGGTGCGAATCAGTGACGCGTGGCCGGGACAGTCAACCAGAGTAAACTGAACGTATCCCTCTGCCGTGGCATTATCAGTTGATCTCAGATGCGATGGTACGGGGACACAGAATGATGAGAAACCCAGATCCAACGTGATTCCTCGCTCCTTGCTCTGTGGATTTTTATCAAAACATGCCGTGCTCGCAACCATACTCAATGCCTTTGCTAGACTCGTCTTTCCACTGTCGACGTGACCTGTCAATCAACCAATTAATCAATCAACTTAATAAAGCCCAAATTCCATTGTGGACACAAATCGCGAAAGTCCGCCGCAACACAAAATCATGTCGCTGACTTTCATGATTTGTGTCGTGAACTTGCGTGATTTGTGTCCACGACATAGTCACAAACTTTACTGCCAACTTTTTTGTGCATTGTAGCAGACTAAATTCCATTAGAGCGACACAAACAGGTTTGTCGCGGACTTGTCACGGACTTTGTCGCAAACATCTGGACAGTCAAGATGGTGTGTGTCCACGATTTTCATGATTTGTGTCGACGACTTTCATCAAAACTTCATGATTTCATGATTTGTCACCGTTGTTGTCTGCGACTTTCATGATTTGATTTTTAGGAGCCCCGTGCTAAGCAAAGAAAAAACGTTGAGAAAATTAAAAAAACACACAAAAATGTGGCAAGAATAAAAAAAAACGTTAAAAACTTTTTACGTCTATGATTATTTGTGCTTGGTTTGATACAAATCTGTCTGTTTGACAGTCACTTTGGCTGTATATTTGCATGATGCATGGTTTATTCTATAATTGTATGCCTAATTTAGAATATATGTGTGTTGGCTTCTCAAAATGTTTAAGCCTAACTAGTCAACTAACCAGGGCCGTCGAGAGCCACAGCGGGGCCCGGGGAAACATTCTCGTGGGGCCCCAAACGTTTTCACAAGGCCCCTCTGGGGAGAAAATTTTTGAATTTTTCTTTTCAATATGGTACATTATGGTGTACTTTATATTTCTGGCCGACGGCAGGGTCCCCCAAACATTGCAGGGTCCGGGATAGCTAACCCCCTACCCCACCCTCTTGATGGGCCTGAAACTAAAGGGGATGTCAGACGAACGACAAAATAGGCTGATTTTCTCTGCCGACAAAATCACCCGACAAAAATCTGTCGTGTGTCATGCAAAAATCGCCCGATTTTGTCGGCTGACAAAATTGCCTGATTATGTCGGCCAAGACAAAGCATGTCGACGATTTTGTCGGCCGACTTTTCGTATATCGGACAACAAATTTTGTTTCTGTTGCCATGGTGATTGTTTACAACGGAAGATGAATATTTATTTTAATTATCTATTGTGTTTGCTATTATTTTCGTTCATTAGATGCAGAAAAAAATTGATGCAAGTATTTTTTTGCGATCTGCATTCGGCTGTTGTGCTAGCTGATAACGTAGTGAAGTAGCAGACAAAACTATCGGCCGTGTGTGATGGTTCACCGATTTTATCGGCCGATTTTGTCGGGCAACTCAACCACGCCCACAAAAGTCGGCCGACTTTGTCGTTCGTCTGACATCCCCTTAACATGTGCATCATTATTTCTGACTTGACTTGACTTGACGTATTTGTAGCCGCCTAGTTGTCTTGACACTGCCTCACTGGTAGGCCTTGTTCCGTTCAAGGAGTTTCTTTACAGCAAGCAATATGAAACAACATCAGCTGAAACATTCGGACTATAAACAGTTTTGCTGTGGTTCATGTGGTAAATATTTCAAACACAAAGAAAATGTGGTAAGACACGTCAAGAGATGTTTTGTTAAACTGGGATACGTCCATATCTTTGCCAGGCAAGATTGACACTGACTGAGAACAAACAATCTGTGGACAGTACTGTTGCATGTTGGACAGAGTTGCTACTGTTGACTCAAGACTTGTCAGTGAGGTCATTCGGTGTATCCGGTGGTAGGTGACTCGATCGTGGTAGTCTTTCGGTTGGTCTCGGTGGTAGTAGACTGCATCTTGGTTTGAGCTGGTCTACTGGACTTATCTCTGGCACCCCAGTCCGGAGGGTTTGTGAAACTGTGTTTAAGGTTGCACAAACTGGAGCCTTCCATACCAAATGTTGTCTGTGTGGACTTTGTACATGTCGGGGAAATCCCAGCAGGGGAATCCATGACGGAATTGTCCAGTTTGGCACGGATGGTTTGGGGTTGTCCGACTCGGTGTTTCCGACTGACTGTCATTGACAAGTCTTTCATCAGATTGCTGTGTTCACCATGTAGTAGTAGTTGTTGTAGTAAACCACTAGTACTCACTGTGGCCACGGCTGTCACCAGCGGCGTTGTGGGTTACAATTTTTAGGGCAAGCAGGAAATGTTGAATTTTTCGCAGGATGACCACACATTTGCAATGCAGAAGATGTTGCTGCTCAAATTTACCCCCAAAATGGGGCCCTACAATAATCAGAAATTTGACATTCTTTGAAAGAATTTTTGAACAAGAAGAAAAATTCTTCAGAGGTTGGAATTTATAGGTGGGGCAATTCTCCCTTGCTGCTACCGCTGCCAGAATGCCAGTGAGTATTGAAGTGCAGTGTAACATAGTGCAGTGAAGTGTACAGTGTTTGTTTACATAGTAGTCAGTTCATTTCTTCTGAGTATGAGCCTCAAACTTGAACAAGTTGAAGACTGCTGTTTCACTGACATTGCTTTACTATACTTGATGTTGACAATGCACTGTGCCATGTGCATGGTGAATTTCGTCGTCATAATTATCTGAGTATCAGGGATGAAATAGTAATATTGTTGGGTTTACTGGGTTTTGGTTTTTTGGAATTAACCCAGTTTTTTGAAGAAGGTCAACTTGATGCCAATGATGCATGTTGGGTTTTTATGAGTTTAAGGTTATCAGAATGAACACTGACAGATAGGCTATGCCCACCTATGGCAAATGTCAAAAAATGTGCAAATTCATGGTGTAAAGTTTTTAAAAATTACTGCGATGCAACATTTAATTATTAGTGGAACAAGAAACTAAAATTGGATCAAGTTTGGCTTGAGCTTTTGGTGGGTATTTTATGTGCATTAATTTTTTTAACACACCTTAATTTATTAGCATTAACACATTAAGTTAACACATTACTATGATAGCTATATTATTTGCCAGTTATGGCTGAAAAAGTAAGGCTTTAAAAATGACACTCTGCATATGTGCCATTATGAGAGACAGAATATTATTCTGACTTGCATTCTCTGCAGTGTGTACAGTGCACAGCTGTTTATGGTAAACGCATTTCAGAGCTACGGAGCGTCACCTGCCATATGGGATCACACAGTGTTAGTGGCTTTAACCCCAGTCAGACAGGCCGGGACTCGATTTCCCTGCCCCGGATGGATGGTAGGCTGAGTTGAGCTTGTTGCTTTGTTATACCGTATGCGGAAATGCTTTACCTGTCCACAGTAGGGTTTAAAGCTCCCGTAACGTTACCGGTAACTTACGGTAAATTACGGTAAGGTAAAATTGCAAAATTACCGGTAACTTACGGACTTTTATTTTATTTTATTTTATTTTACACACATTAAGCGTCATAATAGTCCAATCAATTTGGTTTTGAAACTAAAGCGCCAAAGTCGTCTACTTGCGTATGTTAACAGCTATTCTGAGACTTTTTCAGCGGGATGCACTTCTGTTAAAGGTAAAATATGGGCAATTTACAGGAAATTTAGTGGTAATTTACGGTAACTGTAACATTCCCAATCTTACCGGTAATTTTCGAACACTAGTCCACAGACAGTAATCACTCATCCAAGTAGCAACTATACACTTAAGAGCAACCCGACCGAAAGTTGAACCCACGACCTTTTGATCACAAGTCCAACGTCCTGATCATTACGCCAACAACCCAGAAGTGAGTTTAGGCGAGTGACACAAGAGTGACAAAGAGTCACAAGACCACAAGTCACCTTTCCTCCTGTCCCTAGTCTAGCTGTGGGTTTGCAAGAGTGAAGAGTGATTGATGATTTCTCAGAGTGAGATGCGTAGCTAAGCAGTGTTGAATATGGGTTTGATGGAAGCCCGCGGCTGAAAACAGTACTTAGCCTGGAGCAAAGCTTGACAATCTTGTTTCATATTTATTTTTATTTTTTTATTTTATGTTTTTACTTTGCTTTTGCTTATGTGATCTTTTTTTACTTTATTAGGCTTATTTCAAAATTTTATTTTATTTGTTTATTTTTTAAGTTTGTAATTTTTATATTATTTTTATTAAATAACAAAATGTGCTTAAATTGTTACTGGACTTGCTGGGCGTGAACTATCACGAAATTTTTTTATAGTATTCACTTTTATTTGCAGTTTAAAAATATTTAGAATAAAAATGCTTTAAAGTGTAGAAAAATGAATTATGATTATTTAAAAATTTAAAAAAGACGGTTGTTCAGAATTTTCATTCAATCTTAATGTGTAGATATAGAAAACGTAATTTCGGAAAAAAGAAATGATAACTGAAAGCCAACATAGCGAAAGCATTTTGCACTTTCGGTAGTGTACGTTACGTTATGTTCTTACTTTTAGTTCCACTGCAAGTCGTCTTTTACTCTATTGTTTTGCTTTCTGACTTCCGTTTTGTGTTGATAATAAATTACACATAACTTTCTCATTTCTGTTGCATAATAACCTCGCCAGTGAGAGCGCACTGTATAGAAATATAAAGTAGATTGTGGTTGATAGGAGCATTTTATATTTACTGTTGTTTGTCAATGAACGCCATGGATGATTGGAAACTAAAGACAACACCGGTGGTTAGACTACAAAGACTCAGTAAAAGGTTCGTATATTTACTATGTTTCGTTTGTTAAACAGTTTCCTTGCTAGATGTAGTTTGATTTTGACAGGTTGTTGAACTTAGCTGAACACAGATATGGCGGGCCGTCTGAGAGCTCCAACTCGTATCTGCGTGATGTTTGTAGGTCTTTCAGTTTTGCCACTGCATATGGACGAGATGGTTTCTTCTTGGCACTCCTTTTCAACTTGATCCTGATGTTGCCCACCAGCAGATAGTGGTCTGTACTTATATCTGCACCACGAAATACTCGGACGTCTGACAGTGACGATCCCCATCTGTTGTTGATGCAGATGTAGTCAGTTTCATTCCGTGTATTGCTGTCAGGTGATAGCCAGGTTTTCTTGTGAATATCTTTGTGCTGGAAGAATGTGTTTCCAGTATTCTGTCTATTGTTGACACATAGACTGGTCAGTCTCTCACCGTTTTTAGTGGTTTTCTTTGCTGTCCCATATGGCCTGACAGCAACATTCTGGCCCCATCGGTCACTGTCAGTCTGTGCATTGAAGACAGATATAAATACAACACAAATATTTACTTATTTAAAACTCCTGAGCTGGAAGTAAATTTAATAAATATTATCACATTTCTATGGTTTCTCCTGGTCTCAGCGTAAGTTTGTAAACAAATGGAATAAAAGTGAACTTTTTAGAGGTTCGCTTTCTAATTTCACGTCAATTAAACTCAATTTATATCATTGCATGAAGTGCACGTTTCATTTTACAGAACAGTGCGGTTATTTGTTGTAGAGAACAAAATTTTCCTGCACGAAAACACACGAGAGAAAAACTTGCCGAAGGCTAGATGTAGCGAACCAACAGTGGCAGTTCTTTGCTATTGCTATTGAACTGTCCGCTGTCACCGTTGGCTACAGCTGGCCATGCACATAGCTAATGCTTTGTGACTCAGTTTTAGGCTTAGCTTAGGATTGTAAATAGTTGCAAAATATTAGAAAATGCATGAATTGCGGTTTGCAGAATTTTGTGCTTTGCTGCAAAATTTTCTACTTTCACGTGGATTTTTGTGTTTTCGTGGAATTTTGTGGAATTTGGTTCTGGTCAGTGATTATGTTTACTTTCTGGTTGAAGTTTAAGTTTGTGAATCTTTTGGTCACAAAACTTGTCAGTCTTCTTAGATTGACTGACAAGCACAATGAGCACAACTTTGCTGCAGCGTAACAGAAATATTCCACTGATGAGCTAAGAGTAATGATTGTTGAACATTCGACACACAGAGTTACAGATGTTTTTTATGCATTTAATAATCCAAAATGTCATGAATCCTTTTAATACACAGTACTCGAAAAATTTGCCACAGCGAGCCACAAAATTTGTCAAGCAGGGTTGCAGAATCTGGTAGAAACAGAAAAGCACTGCCTACTGAATAGGTACAATGTTGACCATACACACAGATGTAGTATATTGCAGTTTGTCATTTACACACTCACAATAATTTCTTGTACACATGCCGTGCATTTAGCATTGTTTTATTTAAATGTTTTGCTGTCATTTTACCAATATTTCAACTGTTCAAAAAGAATTATTGTTGACTATGATGTATGTTTTTTGTAGACTGATGAGTCAGCTTGCTGATGCAAACATTCAGTCTAACATCAGTATGTTTAAAAAATTGTTTATTTTTGTAATATTTTACATGTTGCCCATATTTTTTCTGTAATAAAGGACAGACCGTGTTTGGTCTGCTATAAAAGCTGTCATGTGATACTGGAATACTTTGTGATACTTCTACCACCTGGCAAAAAGAAACAAAGTGTAGCAATTCTGCTTATTATAGAATTACTTTGGTTCGTGTTTTTATTTATTTTAAATAGCAGATGTTTCGCCGTATTTGCTATATTTGTGAAACCAGTTTGTGAAACTGGTATGCTTCATATATACAATTATGAATAAGGTTGGTCTGTTGTATGTGTCTTGTCTGCTGTATATTGTACAGCTGAAAGTTCATTTGAGGTGAAGATTGAAGCTGATAGTAATGATATCACTGAGCTTCCACATGATGACAAGCCAACTATAGAATTTAGAGGTTAGAGTATGACAGGGATCATGGAATTATGGGATTACGTGCAACATTGCATGTATAACTCTGTGCATAGTTGGTGATCTTTCACATAATTAGACAAAATTTGCAAAATGCAGTAACTGTAAGTTATGCATTAAATTTGTCCAGTTGATTCTGAGGTAAATAATTACAATTGTTGGCACCAGATGATATATTTTAGAGCTAAAATGCATCAACTTTGATCTCTGCTGAGAGTCCCTACTCCAAACCCCACAGTAATCGATGCTGTTTAACAATCAGTCGATTGTTGCAAGCTTAATAAACGTGAACTGACAGAATGCTAATATGCAAAAATTGCTGACAAAAATGTCTGGTTCCAATTGTTACAATGTATGCTGTAGGCCTGTACTCGTCAGCAAAGTTATCATTAGGGATGTTTCACATATCGCCACTGTGCTGTTGCATCAGTTCCCACCAGGAAGGTTGATGTAGCATTCTGCGGTTGGGCTATGGGATACGGTTAGTGTTAAGAGTCAGGGTTAGGTTTTAAATAGGCTGCATAGTATGTTGAGTTTAATAGCAATAGCAATGCTGTGTGTGATGAGTAGGGCTTAGATTACAGACAGTTTACCATTATGGTTACGGATGTCGTTACAGTAACCTCACGATTTGAGTGTGAAGTTTTGCAATGATGCCTGATCAGTTTTTGAGCAGTGTCTGTCGTCTGTCTGTCACAATTTTTATTGTGGCTAAGTCATGAGTTCTAGGGGGTCGGCGATGGTACTGTTGGATAGGGCGCTGGCGACCTTCTATAGGTTGCTAACAGTAACCATATCACCATGTGCAGCGGTTTGATCACAGTTTTCAATGCAAGGTTTCAGCCTATTAATCAGCATTTATCAGAAACTGTCAGCCCTCCCTAGCGACAGCTGGGCTTCTTGTTTCCTTATCATTTTGTTGTGTTCTACACATATAAAGAGGCAGTAGTTTTTGACATGGTGTAGTGTTACACTGATCTTCTGGTAGTGAGTGTCTCATTTTGTGACACGTTATGTAGGTGAAAGTTCATTTGAGGTGAAGATTGAAGCCGATAGTAATGATATCACTGAGCATTCACATGATGTCAAGCCAATTATAGAACCTAGAGGTTAGTGTATGACAGCAATCAGGGAATTTTGTGATTATGTGTGATTTTTTGTGCATAATTAGGCCAACTGTGCATAATCCAACAGGTTATTTTGTCTTTACTACAGTTAAATTTGGCTGTATGTCAGTGAAGTTTGTAATAATCTGTAGACCTGGCAGTTGTTTGCTCGAGCGTTTGTGGCTTGGTTTGTAAATTTTGTGGCTCAAGCTGCAAAATATGGCTCATACTTTGAAGCATGACCAGTATGCCTGTAACCAACAGCTGATTCAATTCCATTCTCGAGCAGGACATACAAGTAGTCTGGATACCAAATTACCCAATCAGGCTGGCACCTTTGCTATATTTCTCACGTTTAGCAGTTTAACTAAGTCTGAAAAAATCATAAATTTTTATCAGAAGAGGCAACAGATTATAATAATGAGGAGTCATGCATCAAAAATGCCCGAGTAGAGGCGAGAGGCTCAATCCGACTATGGAGTCATAGGCATAGTCAGAATTTAGTGATGAAGTTTTATCAAACCAGTACTGTGGACTGGAAAGCAGCAGTGGTAAAATGTGTAAGATGTGGATTGCTCAGAGCGCTGGTTCAGCCGAGGAGCTGGTATTGAGTTGATTAAAATTCATTAGGTTCAAGAGACAGGAATTTCTAGAACGTCAACACACAAGATTAAAGATACTGTGTTGTAAACTTCATATTTTTAGTGATGTACTTTAAACGTTAATAAAACTTGACATTTTCGTGTGTTTTTTTTTCTAAATTGATATCTCAGTTTTTACTTGATTTGCAGCATAATGTCTAAGATTTCAGACAAAGTCATGTTTTTGATAAGTTATGGCTATTTGTTTTTGGGTGGGACACAGTGCATTTGCAGCTGCAGCACCAGATACCACTGAGAGAACTTATGGCGCTTGTGTAGATTCCACATTCCACTGGATGGCTGCTTAGTGGCCCAGATGTGAAGTCAAAAACCACCTTTCCATAAGACTGGCCTGAGGTGAAAAAAATTTCCCTTGTTTGTTTCATTTTATTGTATTCTGTATGTATAGAGTGTGAGTCAGAACATTTTACCCTCCTCTAAATTTTTTTGAACTTTTTTTTAAATGACTGAAAATTTGAAAGCCATATTTTACGCTCACATTTGGCGTTCAAATCTACACCAAATTACAAAGTTTCATTCAAGTATTTTTAAATTTGATGAAGTTATGCCATATTGTGCACACTCACCCAGAGAATTTTTCATTTTCGCAACACATTTGCCACAAAACACAAACTGTTGATATTTGACAACAAACAAATTGCTGAGATGTTACAGTTACAAAAACAGCTAAACATGTTCCAAAAATTTTTTTAAAGTTTATATCCCATGTTCATAATATTTGCCACCGGCCAAAGCACATGCATTCAGATGATATTGCGAAACTGCCGTAAGTCATCCCATATCTGCTGCAGCAAACCTTTTAGTTCCAGAATGGTCTTCAGCTTTAAGTTGAGTTTGTAAAATGTCTGCAGCATTGCAACCCGCACATTTATAGTCAAGTGGTTAAAATCTGGTGAATTTGGCGGTCATTCATACTTTACAATGAGGTACGTATGGTGGGCTTTCAAGTAAAAATGGAAAATTCTCTGAGTGAGTGCGCATAATATGGCACAAAGTCATCAAGTTTAAGAATAACTGAATGAAACTTAGCAATTTGGCATATATTTGAATGCTGAATATGCATATAAAATATGGCTAAAAATTATTAGTCATTGAACAATTAAAGTTAAAAAAACTGTAGGGGGGGTAAAATTTTCTGACTCACACTCTAGAGTAACAGTAGTTTGTGATGTGATTTAGTCTTATTTTTAACTTTGTAGAAATATTTATTATGTGCACACAACACAGGTGAAAGTTCATTTGAGACGAAGATTGAAGCTGATAGTCATGATATCACTGAGCATCCACATGATGACAAGTCAAGACCATATTTGTGTACAGTCTGTAACAAACGGTTTGGCACAAAACAACATTTGAAACAGCACAAACAAACACATACTGCAGACAAGTTGTATTCATGTACTCAGTGTGAGAAACGTTTTGCTACTAAAGATTACTTGAGGATACATATGAATGTTCACAGCGGTAAATACAAGTGCACTGAATGTGGTAAGGGTTTCAGTAACAGTAGTGTGTTAACAGTACACAGACGAATTCATTCTGGAGAGAAACCGTCTGAATGTACTGTTTGTGGCAAGCGATTTACACAATCAGAACAGCTTGTTACACACAGCAGAATTCACAGTGGAGAGAAACCGTTCAAATGTCCTGAGTGTGACAAGGTATTTCGTCAGTCTGGTGTTCTAATCAATCACTTGAGAGTCCACACGGGAGACAAACCGTATAAGTGTTCACTGTGTGACAAAAGTTTCAGCACATCCGGCCACTTGCAACAACATCATCAAGTACACACCAACAGACGGCCTTATGAGTGTCGTTTCTGTGGGAAATGGTTTAAAGATAGCCGTCATCTGAAGCGTCATGTTTATACTCACACTGGTGCAAAGCCGTATTCATGTAGACACTGTTCAGACTGTTTTACATTTCATACCCAACTCAAGACACATCTGCTGAAGTCACACAATGAAGGTACTTGGTTCACATGTCACATTTGTCAGAAAAAATTTAGCCACAGTGGTCAGCTTAAGAGACATTTACTTCGTCATGAAGGCGTGAAGCCATATGTTTGCTATGATTGTTCAAAAAGTTTCTGTACAGCACATGAATTGAAGCATCATCAGCTGAAACACTCAGACTTTAAACAGTTTTGCTGTGGTTCATGCGGTAAATATTTCAAGCATAAACAAACTGTTGTAAGCCACTTCAGCTGGTGTTCTGTTAAACTGGGATACGTCCATATTTTTGCCAGGCAAGACTGAGACAGAGAACAAACAATTTGCGGACAGTTGCTTGTTGGACAGAGTCGCTGATGTGGACTCAAGACTCGTCAGTGAGATTCTGCGAGAATCTGCAGGGGTGGAAAATGCAAGACTGGAAAATGGAGGACAAAGATGTTACTGGTTGATATGCGTAGTTCTACACTGTGTCTGGAAAAAAGTAACCCCTAGACACCGTACAATAAAAATATCAAATACCAGTTTATTACAAGTTAAGTGTAAGAAATGTTTTTTTCACATTTGTTCATATTTGTCATTTATATTGTACGCTGTCTAGGGGCTTATTTTTTTCCGGACATAATGTATAAGCGCTATACAAACAATGAGCCGAATTCCAACAACACTTGTCACTCGGGCCAACTCAGCCTCCTACCCTTCGTGGGACGGGAAATGAGTAGTAGCTTACGGGCTACGGGGTTAAGGTCTAGTCTGGCTGATTGGGGCGATGGTATGTCAGCTTGCTGCAAACCGCGGGTCCAATTGTTCGTTCATGCGGGCAATGGATGGCCGCGGTATCATTAGCTGATGCCGATCAGCTGCCACTTCCAAGATTGTAAAGCACTTCTGGTCTTGAGTCTGTCTCGTGTAAGAAGCGCTATAGCAAGTGCTGGACTTTACCTTTACCTTAGTAGGTATGCTTTGTTGTCAGTTGATGGCACCAACTGAAAACTGCCAACAGTAGTGAGGTCACGTCTAAAATCCGGCCTAGAAGTCACGTGGCTCAATGTTCAAAGCGGGCCAGTATAAGACACTTACAGTAGCTGTTTACTACTGTGTATAAAAATGTGTTCAATGACGGACAGTCGTCCAACAGTGACGACTCTGACGACGATGGACGCAGCGCCAGCGATCAGCCACCATCAGCTGTCGTAGAGTTGCAACCACACACGTAGCCCCTAGTTTGTATCCGCTGAATATTTATCCGCATTAGCTGATGCCGATCAGCTGCCACTTCCAAGATTGCAAAGCACTTCTGGTCTTGAGTCTGTCTCGTGTAAGAAGCGCTATAGCAAGTGCTGGACTTTACCTTTACCTTAGTAGGTATGCTTTGTTGTCAGTTGACGGCACCAACTGAAAACTGAAAAATATCAGCGGATAAATATTCTTGGCTAGATTAGTTGTTTACATAGCTTTCGCACGACAAAGATAAGTTTTCGGGCTTTTCTCTCACGTCCAAACTTTAACAGTTACTTACAGTATATTTTAATATTTTAATAGTTTTTAGTTACGTGTAGTTTAAATTTTATTTTCTTACTTGTTTTCAGTTTTCAGTACCACTCCCATTATCGCTCACCTCACCACGCTATCATAT
>Ga0209367_1009654_pt1 | contig 13037 bp, 9 predicted proteins | sample WorMetLIZISLAND2_FD_187412 | JGI IMG/M metagenome (GOLD analysis project Ga0209367, IMG submission 187412) | Marine gutless worms symbiont microbial communities from Max Planck institute for Marine Microbiology, Germany - Olavius geniculatus... ... | reverse complement strand
CGGCTTCCTCTCAATAATTGATCAGATAGTTTTCACTGCGAGCGAGGACGTTTTGTTGGCTGGATACGGCATATGATGACTGTCATTATTATTAGTCGTATAATAGTGCACGTCGTCGTCGTGTTTCAGTACCGGCGTATATACAGCTCTCCTGCCGAGCGCAATGGAGTGATTCAGCGCAGTTTTCGTGGACTTATTTTGTATTACTGTATGACGCGAATGTCACAGACGTGTGCTCGGCCTACGATGATAATTTCCGGCGCACAGCTGTTTCTTAGCTACGTGAAGCCATATCGTAACGTGTCAGCAAATGTCATCGAAAAGAGACATTACGCGTATAATCAGCTGCAAGGTCACGTAGGCTCGTTAGTTCAGCCCGTACGTCTACGATATGACAGAAGAAAAAATTTTAAACGAGCATAAAAACTAATGGTGTGTTTACGCGATCAAGCGAACTTAAAGCACACGTCGTGCACGTGTATTTTCGATACATTTGCTTGATGTTTGCTTGATGTTTGCTTCATCGTATAAACAGCCTATAACTAACTAGTAACCAACTTAGTTTAAAGCCTATTGCACGCAGCCAAATTGATGTGAATGTAACAAAAAAAAAACAACAAAAACACAAACAAGCTTGAAAAGTTGATAATTAGTTTAGTAAATCGTAACAACAGCGGGGAATATCAGCAGTCTATGGTTAGAAAGATTTGTTTAAAAGGTGCCGTTTATGCCGTTATGAAAAATTATGGGAACAACTGATGGTGACGATGATAGCAAAAAAGAATGACATTAGTGATAAGCCGACACGTTCGTAAATAGCTGTAGGGAGTGTACGAAAAACGGATTATTACAAAATTGACACGAAGCTGTCAAAATGAATCATTACGTAGTTGATTTCATAGGCAGAGTGATAGATCAATGTAACACTGAAGACAGCGATCAGTAGGTTAATGCTTGAACTTTGACAAAAAATTTAAGCTAATGCTCATGAGACGCGAGAGAGCCTACAGCAGTTTCTGTTTGCAGGTAATCTGGTCTATTTCCATCCATTTCGTCGCAATTCACTCTTTTGCAGCCCAAAACTGTCAAAAATCACTAAAAACAAATATTTGTAACGTTCAAGGTTATTCAAGTTCATCAATATTGACATTCTTAAGAAGCTCGTCGCCAGTGCTTGTTATGATAAGCAGCATGTCTGTGCCTATATGCAACCAATTTTACTTTAGACGGGCCAATGGCGGTAGAATAACGTTTTGCCTTCTCGTTCGTGGGGACCCACTTCACCCAGCGGCATAAAATTTTGTCACGAAATACTAGAGACTCTAGGCTATCATATGACGAAAACATGAAGTCTCTATCTTACCGGGACGTGACGGACACCAAGACGGACAGACAAACAGAATTACCGTAGCTATTACGCGCTATAGCTATGCTAGCTCTCGCGCGTAAAATGCTCAAGTCGGCCGTTGAACCTTAGTGACAGACTGAAATAAAAAATGAACAGATTGCGCTGACAATTAGAATGACAATAACAATTATTTCTATTGCTGACTAATAGGCATAATTATAGGTGTGCGTGTTTTTACTTAATTGTTAATCCAAAAAGACCTAACTGTGTACGAGTTCATTTGTCATTACTGCTGATTGTGCGATAATTACAGCTGTTGTGGAACATTACGAGATTCCACCGATGTCGGATATCATATCTATGACCACCAACAACAACCAAATTACCGTCAAGGTCATCAATATGGACAGGACTACAGGCGGAAGAATATATGACATTGTTGAGAAACGGACATGCCAATGGCAACACTCTGCACTTAATAATGCACATCTCATTGATGACCCTTATTACCGCTACCAGGTCGCAAGGACATGGTACTGCCTCAAGGCGAGTGGCTATATTTGCATTGGTTTTCTACACGCTCTCTGACAGTATACAATAAATTTTATTTTACACAGGCTAGGGATTCTGGCAAATAATTATGATGAACAGCACTTTTTACGCGCGATAGCTATGCTAATCGCGTCTTAGTTATCACAGAGGCGTCTGTCTGTCTGTCTGTCTGTCATGCAGTCACACCTTGCAGCCATATGAAAACGGTACTAGCTAGGATCAAGAAATCTTCACTGTGGGCTGCCACAAAAAGTAGTATTTGTGACAAAATTTTGTGCCATTGGGTTGTGGCAACAACCGAATGAGAGAGTCAAAGAGATGTACCCTGTAAAAAGTCATTATTTTACTATTATCGACTCGTCTAGCGTGAGAACGGTTGCAAACAAACACAGACTTGCTGGTTATCATAACAAACACTGCTGACGGGCCTTGCGGTGGCATTAACATCGATAACCTTAAAAAATTCTAAACCTCAAAATGAAGACTTAGGCCTATAGTGTTTTTTTGCGATTTTGGGCTGCGGCGGACATTTCAAAAGTGAATTGCGCCGAAACGGCTCAAGATAAACTAGGACAACCTGCGTATGAAATTTTGAACATGAAGAATTTTAACCGTCTGAGTTTCGACTTTTTAGGTTTAAGGCGTTTTCCCTACGGAGGCTTTAAATTTGGGTATTTTCTAAAAACGCATTATTATTTTATTACACATAACCCAGGTGGCAGCACCGATGCTGTCGTGCGTCACGTGAGCATTGTTCAAATTATTCTTTTATGTTACGTTACCACTGGAGATAGTGTTTCTTAAATTGTCTGATATTGAAAAAAAAATTTTATTTAGCAATTACAATTGATTGACTGATAGATTGATTTTTTGATTTTTCTTTTATCTGAATAACATAAAGTATCGGTAGTTTCATCAAAAACACTTTTTGTGTGTGTTAGTATTTGAGTCACGTAAACGCTGTCTGCAAACGTCATAGTTAGGCCGATAAGTCAATATCATTCTGTTAGCGTTTGACCGCCGCATAGGTATTCATACAGTCAGTGTTCAGTCGCCACTCCGTATAATAAAGATTTGCAGGGTTTGCTGATGATTTATGACATCTAAACCGTGAATCAATAAAAAAACACACCCAACAAACTCTTGTCCTTAGGCCTACCGTTTTTTTGCTAAGTACGAGTGACGTTTTCCCATTATTTACTGGTCAATGCAAAGTATATTCAGAAGGACATACAAAACAAAAGCAAAGAAAAATACGTGTATGACAATAAACTAACTATTGAGTGTAGTTAACCGGGCACCCAATAACCCATTAAAATTCCCGAACAAATTACAAAATAGGCCCTACAACTGTAAATTTTCACATTTATTAAATTACAAGTTATATTAATGAAAACGAGGTAAGCTGATAAGTTATGCGTGGCTTTAATGGGATATTCTGGTTATGTCAGAATTTGATATAATCTGCAGGCTATGTTACAGACGAAGACGTCGAAGTTGATACTTTTTTCTGAGATGCAGTGTAAGCAATATTTTCTTCGAACTTCGGAATAACCGTTCCTCGCGTTGTCTGTGGCATGAACACGCGATGTGCTGTGACTTAACTGCGTCTGAGTGTAATTTTCTGGCCGCTAATGCTAGAACGCTGTCTTGAGCGGCGACTGCAGCAGCTGCAGCAGCAGCAGTCGTCCGCATCAGTTCGTATGCAAGGGATGCAGTAACTTAGTCGCGCTGCGAAGAACTGTAAGTCTGCTGCAAGCGTTCTGTTGTGTTTATCGCTTATCTGTCTCAACCGGTGACTCTTGCTGGTGCCTACAGGATTGTACTACTGACGGTATGCGCGTATTCTTTACCTCCGCCAAGGAGGTTATGTTTTGCCAGACTTTGTTTGTCTGTCTGTTTGTCTGTTTGTCCGTCTGTGTGTTAGCGAGATAACTCAAAAAGTTATGGACGGATCTTTCTGAAATTTTGAGGGTATGTCGGGCATGGCATAAACTACAGGTGGTTCGATTTTGGGGGCAATCCGGCAGGAATCCTAAATTCTGGATCACTTTGAAATTTTCGTTACCATTGCGTTAAAGCGGGCATACGGAAACCGCTGGCAAAGCGAAAATGTTGACGCCACCTAACGAATAGCATTGCCTTGGCGGAGGTACCTGCGAGCTATGATTGCTTTCTAGTTTATACCAATCATTCATTTTTACCAAAAAGCAGATTTATCTGACGTCTTTGCTTTGACCGATTTTTTCGATCAAAACTTTGCCGCAAGACTTTGCCGACTTTTCAACAAAATGCAAAAGATCGCAGGGGCGTCTATAAAATATATATCTTAAAGCAAATGCTCCATGAAAAAATAAGGAGAGGTTTTTGGGGGAAATTAGGGAAAAAGTTAAATATTATAATTTTGCATTTTTGATATGTTTGCGCTATCTTGCAAGCAAAAGTGTTCTGTAACGTTTCTAATGCACCAAATTTATTTTTCCTCATTCCCGACCCTATCGATGCCTACGGCGCCTTGTTTTCGGCGCCGGCCGTTACCTTAAGTTAGGGAAAGAACTTGCTTTAAAGACTTTAAAGACTTAGACGCCCATGGAAGATCGTTGCAGTTATGTTAGTAGTCAACAGTATATCTACCCATTTTAAAGCTACCAGGGGCGTCATTTAAAGGGACTGGAGGGGTCCACGGACCCCCAAGAAGAAATTTTTTTCTTGTAAACCGTACCTTTAAAACAGTGTTACTTACTACTGCAAAAACAATACGTTATATAAACCGAGACCCCAAAGATTACTGAACCCCCTAATGATTTACTGAAATGACGCCCTAAAAGCTACTTTGTGTTTCAAAAAGTACTTTTATTTTTAGTCAAGAAAATAAACGTTGAGCAGTCCTATACTGCTTTGTCATAACGTGCTCATATACATGTATAATGTAAAATGTAATTGGACCATTTTCTACATGCAATGACGGCGACGCGAACGCTCATAGCAAACGAGAGTTGTCATTATGTACGTTAATGACATCCTTAGCAGGAAAGAGATACGGGTCGATTATTACCATCATGTAAGACTAGTCTGTTACGTCCGTACGGTTATTGGTCTTTCACAGACGGACGTTCGCACTGATTATCGTAGAGTTGCTTTGCTTTTACTGATGTCGACGCCCAGGGCTCCAGCATCTCGCTGAGTGCTATTGAAACGCACTTGATCAAATGATTTGCTCCGTGATTTACAGCTTTTCTGACGATTCGTCAGCTGCATGAATACAAGCAGTTGCGAATCGTCAGCCAATTCAGCTCATGAAACTTTATTTTATTTATCACTTCGCAAAACTCTGCTCAAGAACAGGTGCTAAGCGTGTTGTCGATTAGATAAACTATAGAATCTGACACATTGCGAAATTATATTCGACATTTTTTTGGCTAAGAAATAAAGTTGGGAGCTCGATCCAGCGTTCATCATTCTCTAGTTTGCTTTGAAAATTTTAAGTAATTCAAGTCTATTTATCTCCTTGTTTAACTCTTATGGGCTTAGTTTACTGCTTTTTACGAAATATACCGGCGGCGTATATATTGCAAAGTTGCTATATTTGAAACGATATCTCTTTCTGGATGACTGCCTTGAATAGTAACATCAGCAGTTGTTAAGTACTGCACTACGGATAATGACACACCACCTTCTCATTATCAGGCATAGTGCTTTGTTATGAGAGTTTTACTTAGACTAGAATATATATAAATCTTTATTCGCTACAACGGCAACGAACAAACACAATGTCGACTACATACGATATAGCAGCAGGTGCCCCTGTTGACGAACACAGGTGTGTCAAATGTAGCGTAACTGTTATTAGCATTGATTACTGAACGTTGTCGCAACCAGGAACGCCATTTTCATTCGCGTGCATTATTTCCACAAAGCTACGAGTGGCCAGATATAAAGAAACTCTGCTGCACGTACTCTACTGCACGCCATTTTGGCATAAACAGCTTTACTAAAAAAAGTAAACAAAATTAATTATCTTATTGTTAATTGTAAATGAGAAAATATACATGTCTTCGTTTTATGCAAAATCGCTTCTGCACCGCAAACGATTTTGCCTATTTCTAAACATTTCTCCGTAGCGAGGTCTGTCTGTCTGTCAAATCTGTGAACCCTGCTTAAACCGTTCAATAAATTTCTATACCAAGCGCATACAAACGATGAGTTGGGTAGACTTGCCAGAGCAATTCCGTTTTTTGCCAAATTACTTTGAACCTTGTTTTTTCATGTTACCGTGGGTTTTGTTTAAGCATATATGATGAATGATACTTGATAATTTCAAGTGTCTGCTTTATAACTACGTAAATGTCATTTCTTATAGAAAAAAAACTGAAAACCTTAACCATGTCAATAAATTTAACACCTGTCAGGGAAATATAATGTAATTGCTATATAAAAAATAGTCAGGGGCTCGGGGTAAACGTTAAAAACAAATATGCATAATTTCAAATGCAGCACAAAAAGAGCGTTGGAAAAAGTAACGTGTTCATTACTATTTTCTCGTATTTATTTTTGCTTTTTTACCACTTTTATTGCTTTTATTGCTTTTATTATTTTACCTGTGTTCTATGGACGTTTCTGTCTGAAAAAAACTTGATTGATTGATTGATTGATTATTACAATGAAAAGTGCTCATATACTGAACGTAAATTTAAAAAAACTGTTATTATATTCCGTAATCTTACTTTTTACGATAGTTTTTTTAAAAAGGGTAATGAAACGGTACGAGACAAAACAGGAAAACGTAAAAGGAAAGAACGGTAAAAAAATTTTTTTCTGTCGCCTTTGGCGGCACTTTGCGTGGTTACTAACGAGTCAATTAACATACATCGGAAATCGTACACATTCGTTCACAACATTAATAAAATTAGTTCTAATGCGAAACCCCGACTTTAACTAATTGTAGTAAATTATGTAGAAGAGTAGCGTAAAATATAATAAAATAGCGTAACAATAGTTTCGCAGTGTAAACAAGTAATCTGAGCAATGTTCACGTGATGCGCGACAGCATTGGTGCTACTACTTGAAAGATCAGTGTACAACGTGCAGTAAAGTACTCACATTATAGTAATGCATTTTGAAGGGGGTACCTAACTTTGACGCTTCCGTATCGTGCAGAGGATTTTTTGAGCTTTGGGTTCAAAACTAAGAATGTAAAATTCAACGTTTTAATTTTAATAAAAAAAACATTATACGCAGGTTGTTTTGGTCTGTATCCAGCGATTTCGGGGCAATTCATTCTCGAAATATGCTTCCCAATCTGAACACGCGACCAGTTCATCAAACCCTCTATTTTCCGGGCTTAAAGTCGTTTTAAGGTCGTTGAAGTTGGTACCCCTTGAAAGCTAGTCTATTTCACTTGGGCTTGGTTCGGTACTGGGTTGTGACTGTAACGTAAAGCGACTTTCTCAATCTATAGGCCTACTGGGACTACATTCTGATCTGGACTATTGTCAAATAGTGACTGAAACTGACGAGTGACTATACCGGGGCATACCGTTAATGCTGCCGGTGCTATTATGAGATCCGTAGCTTGACGGCTGCTATCTGCCGTTACTGCTGGGTTGAAGAGTGGGTTTGAGGGTTCGTCGACGGTATGTCAAGCTCCGAGCGGTGCGGAAGTTTTTGAGGCTGATCTGTCATTCACTATTGCTGCGACTGATCCGTCATCATCACGTACACTGCATGACGAGTGACTTTCTGCGTTTCCCATAGGCCTACTGACGGGTATCCGTATCTGGCTACCAGTTACCAGCGATCCGTCGACTCTCCCGGTACGGTGCTACGGGTGCCAATATTCTACGGATGGCCCTATCAGTCCAAGGTAGATCCGTCCATCTGTCAGGACTTACGTAAGTGTTTATTGGATGCGAGATACGGGTCTGGTGATCCTTAGAGCTCGACCGGTTAAAGATACACATTTTTCGAATGATCTGACAGTGCATTCCGGATACGTGATCCGTACATAGCTTTTGGGTCAATCGGCAGTGCTTTCCCTTTTCTACCAGCTTGTTTTGGTCTGAGTTGTGTTGGATACGAGGACTGGAGTGATAAGTGCCGGTGAACTTATAAGACAAAACTTTTATATGCGCGAATGGGCCTAGTGCGCATGCGCTGCGCATGCCCGCCACGTAGCTCGCTGCCACGTACGATTGCGTCATGCTATTAAACCGTAGCATGTTAGTGCACCGTCGCACGCTTAGTGATCCGTAGACTTTACCCGTAGATCTCATCCGTACGGTTTTTGGCTACATGACGGATGGACAAACAGACAGACGGACGAACAGAATTACGATAATACGCGCGTAAATAAATGAGGCAGCAGCGGGAAACTTGCCGATTAAACCTGTCAAAATGATGCAGTTACAATTTACGACTTTTGTACGAAATAATTCAAAACGCTTTTCCAACTTTCGCCAACTTGCGGCGGCGATATTCTGAAACGTTTATTGCAACAGTTCGCTGTAACATTGACGGACGGACACAGCAACGACTCTGTGGTTTTCTGGACTCGACAAAACGAGCGTGCACTTGATGACCGCATTGTCGTAGCTGATCAAACGGCGGGTAATCACCGAACGAAAGTGAATTGTCGCCGTAGCATGCAGACCGGTTGCTGATGCTGGCAGCGCGTGACAGGAATTGCATCTCGTCATCATCATCATCATCATCGTCATTTCGACAGACCGGAAATTGAGACGTTCTTCCAGCTGCCTGGTCACGTGACCGTATGCGACTAGTGCCGACTATATGCCGACCAAGACTGCGTGCATGCATATGTCGGCAGTCGGTCGTCGTCGTGAAAAATTGCTGCAAGGAGCGGCCGGCATATTGCAGGTTGCTTAATATGCGACGAAGTTATTGCCATCGATTCTGCGCGATCGCAGAATCATTATAATCGCGTTGTGCGACCTTGTTACGGTTACTATTGGGGTTACGGTTAACTCTAATTTTAACCGTAATCTTAAACAAGTTGATCTCGAACGTCCGATCTCAAGATCTCGCATATCTGATAATCGCACGCAAAATCGTAACATTTTTTTTCTATGGGCTATACTTGTTAAGCACACCGCGCGATGCACTAGCCCATATCCGTGGTCTGACAGTGTAAACTGGTGTCTGGTTGAGGGCTAAAGAAACGGAGATCAGCGCCGCCTTATAGGCCTCATGGCCTGGCAAGGACTTTACGTTACGCTTTACGTTATACTTTTTAAGTGAGTCGATGAAACGTACAAACCGGCAATAAAAATCCGCCGCGCGCAATTTTCATTGAACATTTAGCATCAAAGTGCACCTGATATGAAAATGAGTTAAGCCTACCTGAATCTTCATTGATAATCACCGTTCGATAGCGACGTGGGAAATAACCTATCGCAAACAGTGCTAATGGGATCATCTTTACAGCCGGCGTTTCCAGCGAGGAATTTCAAAGCCGGAATGATGTTTACATGTACGTCCAGTCATTCGGTATAGCCGTGTTTACGTAGCGTAAAATAAATAGGATTCACAATGGGACCAGCAGCTTTCTCTTGCCTCTAAATGCATTTTACACAATAACAGATCGATAAGAAATCATCTCAGCAACAGTATTTTGTTAGCCCATCCTGATATTTTAAAGCATTCGCTGAGCCTTTTCGATACTCGTTGGCGGAGATGTGGGGGGGGGCTTGGCGCACGAACTGTCTTGACTGTCGTAGCTCCAGACGTGACATGATATCAGAAGCCACGAAAGATGCTGCTGTGCAGTGGGCCTATTAGTGTAATAGTGTGATAGTGTAGCCTGACGCCAATTAAAGCTATTATTTGTCGATTAAATTAACTTGTTTAATTTTTGGCATGATTTTTACTGAGTGTGATCGTGTGGGTGAGGATTAAATGGTTTCGCTGGTATATTTATATGTGGTTGTAAATGTCAAACAAGTTTGGTAACTCCATTCGGAAGACGACTATTCAAAATCTACTACAGGTTTGAACCCGAAGGAGTTTTAAGCTAATGCCCAGGTTTTTGCTGTTGTCAGTATTCAATAATGAGTTCAGATGACGGCATATTTCTGACCTACAGTCTCAGAGCGTGAACCTGTGGGTGCAGTAAAGTCGAGCGTGCGTGAGTCCTATTTAGCTAACCGCCATCGAAACGAACAAAGGGACGGAAGCCTTAATTCCGATCGGTATATTATCACGGTGACGGTCACGACAGTGCAGCTTTTCGCTACTTTATTTTCGTAACGAAGACGAGAGCTATATGGACGCGCTTTAAAGTAAATAAAATATTATTTTACTTAGCAACAACACTAAATAACGAGAAGTGATACTAATGAAAAACGTAAAATTGCCTCATTTTGTCTTTTTTTATTTATTTCCAATGAAGCAATGACAGCAATAGCCTACAAGCGAGAACAATCAGAAGCGAACAGGTGCCATGGTGGGACAGCAAGGTCCGCTATCTAGAAACTACACACAGATAGAACATTTTACTTGCATTTGTTGCAATATAATTTCATTAATTACATATACTTTCTTACTTGTAATGCACATCATGACCAGACCTGCTTAGTTTCAAGACAAAAAAAATGTGCGCGCAACAGATTGTAAAAAGAAGATGAGTTTTTTCGTCGGACTTGAACGTTCCGGGTGGGCGTAGATTGAGTTTAAATTAAGCACAATCGTCGGTGACTTAAGTCAGATTATGCGAAAGATCAGTCGCAGATTTGCAATCACCCATACAAACGACAGCTTCAATACGACACAACACATTTTTTTGAATGAAAAACGAACAAAATGGCGAATTTTAGCGTTTTGGACGAAAGAACAAAATTCACAACTTTAGACAAAATTGATTGATAATTTTGGCCGGACGAAAAACGCGTTTTTCGACAATATGTTTGTGTGTCTTCAAACAAGTTACGTTGCTTGCACAATAGGAAATTAATGCAGACATTAACAATACTCAAACTTTTTATAGAAACAAATTTACCGTGATATAGAGAAATGCTATATTTCTTGCACAGACTTGAAAATCAATGCATATTTTGTTCGTTTGCAAATTTAATAAAATAAATACCTTTTAACAGCTAAACAAAAATAAAGTAAAATTCTAATTTCTGCCAAAATTTTTGACGAAGTTCGTGGTTTTAGACAAACGAAAACTGACATCTTGAATGACATATTTGTTAAGTCACTCTCAGTGGTCGCCAAATTTAAATTCGCCATTTTCCCGCTGTTGTTCTACGGTTCCGGGTTCTCAGTGGCAGAATTGCCACGCATTTTGTCATGCTGTCCGTATATCATTTTGATTCGAGCTAAATTGTGATTAACAGCTTTAATGTATGATATCTCGATGCAAACGCTTTATGAGGTACACGTAGCCATAGAGATTTGTTTATGAGAGTTTGGGCAGTAACCTTAACAAAAGGTTTTGTACTAATTGAAAAGTGACTGTGGATGTTTAATGCATTCTTATATTTTTCATCATGAACTAGCTGTGAAATAAACTTTTAGATTGCAACACGCGAAAAAAAGTTCTACATTTAAACAGGCTTAAGTTCAATTTTCGTCCAGCAAAACAGCTTTGTATTGATTTTTTCCGATTCGTCCACGACTGTTTCTCTCGATCAGCAGCTCGACGGGGTCTCAACTAGAGCAGAGGGTTGATAAACTCGCTGGGTGGTCCGCGAAAAAAAACGGACGGAGAGAATAACAGGAAGAACGACAACGGGCGGCATTTTTGTATACCGTGCACACGTATGACGTGACGTGTTGATGACGTCACAAAGTGTCTATTTGGGCAAATAAACATAACGGCTATGCGGGGTACAGTTTGGTGTCGAAATCGGGAACGACGAAACCGGGAATGTCAAAACTACCCCACTATGCGAACCCTAAACCTAATCATAGTCCTATCCATATATCCTTAACTTTATTATTATGCCTATCTCTAATCCCTAATCCGTAACCCTAACCCTAATTTATACCTAACCTTAAGCCTATCCATATTTTAATTTCTAACGTTATCACTAACTCTAATTTTTTTACCCTAACCCTATTCTTAACCCCAATTTTCTAAACTTAAGCCTAAATGACTCCTTCCCGGTTTTGTCCTTTTCGGTTTTGACGGAAAACCTCGGGCTACAGGTCGTTTTGGACCGTCGGCCTTAGCTGGTACGAGCACCCATGGATACAACTCGTACCAGCTAACGTTACCGGATAAATAGCCGCCCTGGTAAAACCGGATATTTATCCGATTGTCTGTCCTATCACAGACGGCTGGGTACCTGTTCTTTGTGGTCGATGACAACGCTGCCGAAGCTGAATGGGGTTCGACGCATATTCGATCGACGGAGAATTATTACCAGCGCCCGAGTACGGACGTAGGCTATACAGACTGCAGCGGCATCAGTACTCAAGTGCGGTAGTCGATTACAGACAACGAGATGAGACCGACCGATCTGCTGCTGGGCTTCTTCCCTTGTCGCTCATTAATGGTTCCCATCCCTGCCAACGCTTGTGTCTAGTTTATAGTCGAGACGCGCGTCGAATTAACTTCGTACGCATTGATGCTCTCTTGCAGCCGCACGTGTCTACATTCTTCTCGCTCGGATCGACTACAATTGCACGATATAAAAAAGACAAAAAAGTCGTTCAGAGAAATAGGAAATTTTAGCTGTCGTTTTACCTGTTTTGTCTCATGGCCGCTTTTTATCCCATTCTCTGTAATCGTTTTTTTTTCTTTCGGCCGTCGTTATACGCATTTCGCTTCATCCAAACATTTCAACAGTAGCTTATTATTTTTTATATGAATAACCTAAGATTATCTTGATTTCTTGTCACACTTGTTTTTTGGTAGCTTTCTGTCACTAAAAAGCAAAAGAAAAACGGTACTACGACGCTCTAAACGTGGTAAGTCGCTATTATGTAGAATGCGAAAGAATGCCAAGAATCCAGGAAGTCAGTTCCAATCAAGGGCTTTTATCAAATCAAATCAAATCAAATCAAATCATTTATTTAGTCAAGCAAATACAAAGGCATTGACAAAATGAATAATGAAAGAGCTTGAACAAGGGCACAAAGGACTGCAAGAGCCTCTTACATGAACCCTAAA
>Ga0209367_1009653_pt1 | contig 13037 bp, 7 predicted proteins | sample WorMetLIZISLAND2_FD_187412 | JGI IMG/M metagenome (GOLD analysis project Ga0209367, IMG submission 187412) | Marine gutless worms symbiont microbial communities from Max Planck institute for Marine Microbiology, Germany - Olavius geniculatus... ... | reverse complement strand
CCTTACACTCCCTGCCTCCCCCTCCATCTGCCCCTTTTCTTTCCCCTTTTCTCTCTACTTCCCTTCCCTATGCTTTATCCCCCTTTTCCTCCTAGTGTGGACTGTCCAGTGAAAAATAGAGGAAAGTTTTGATCTGCACCCTTCACAAAACTTTTCCAGCTATTTTTCACTGGGCGTAAGCTGTACCCACCAGGTATAGAGCTAAAAGTCCGTGTATAGCTGGTACGTGGACCAGCGGACTACAACTCTATGGTTTGTCAACCAACTCTATGCTAAGGCTGGAACTATGACACAAACACTATGGCAGACTACACAACACTACTTTTTGTGGGTCATGTCTATCGTTAAGCTGAACCCAATAATGCCACAACGACACTATATATTGTTGACAAATACTAGGCCAGGCTAATCCTTAGTAATGATTATTATCCTGGGATCCCAAATCTCGGCCATTTTTGCCAATCCCGACCCAAGATTGACAGCATCCCAATCCCATGATTTCGGGATTACAAAAATATGTTAAATAATACTCTCTGCGAATGTTATAGATGATACCTCTAATGAAATATTTTGTCTATGCAAGATACCTTGCTGTGAACCGGAAGTTTAGCATTTAGACAGAAACAGTTACTCCCATGTTCCGGATGGCTTACTTATTTTTCCTATCATGTGCATAAAATATGTCAAATAGGGATACTAAACGTCTAACCTGTAAGCCTCATCATAAAAACAACATCGCAGAATCTCAGGATTACAAATTTTCTCATCACTGATCGCAGAACAGCAATCGCTAATTCTGAGGAGCACACAACACTAAGATTTGAGAAGCAGTCAACTCCATGGTAAAATAGACACAGTAGCACAAACACAACACTATGTTCTGTGGGCCAACCCTATGGTCGTTCGTCAGCAGCAAGTTTATTGAAGTCATCTATGGACGAAGTCGGCGACCGGCGGAGTCTCTTGTAGCAGGCTTTGCAGACGGGCACCGGTTGTCGGGAGGCGTGGCCAGCGAGTGATATACAGCGCTCTATGCAGCGAGTGCAGTATACTTCCCCACAGCACCAGCAGTGATGCTGCAACCAACACATGCTAGCATGTTAGCTGGCTTGCTATCTGGAACTATGCATGGGTCGGGTGACCAGGCCATGTCTGACTTGAAAATTTTTTCTTAAATTCGGGCAAAACATTTCCAAAATTTCAAGACCAGCAACCACCCGAAAAAGTATGAAATGATATGATACAATGTCTGACTTGCACTGAAAAAAAACTACCAAGTGAACTAAAAGAATAAAAAATGTTTTAAGCAACCAACACGGGAGAAACGTAGCAGGTACTGGTCAAAATGTAAGAATGCAATGTAAAAAAAATCCAGAAACAGATGGCTATGGGACAGAATGAAACTGATGATGATGATGATGATGTGCGTAGTCAAAAACGACAAAATGCAGACTGCTGAACTAACACTATAGGCCTACAAGTACAAATCTTGATTACATGGGAATTCCATGGGAAACAACTGTGAAAGTGCAGATTAGCGGCATCAATAATATTTCTAGTCCAAAACTGTAGTTAAATATTAGCTGATTAAAAAATGATAATCGATTAATTTCGCAAAGGATTAATCAATTAATTAATCGTTAATATCCGCAGCTCTGGAAGAAAGATAAACCTTTTTGGTGTGGTGTTCGAAGGGCATGGCACAGCTGCAGTTGGTAGCTTGTCGAAGACTTTTCCATTCCACAGCCACCGACTGAAGTTCACACAACAGCTGATCGGCCGCTACAACTGACGGTGTGTCCACCGCATCACCAATGTATGACGGACCCCCTATCAATCAATAATATGTAGCGTCAGTGATTGAAAATCGACTCTGAGGCGCTGGCATGTGGCAAAAAGGTGCGATTTAAGACGAGATTTAAAAGTAGCAATACTGCCAGATCAGTGGATGTGCAAAGAAAGAGAATTCCAAAATGCAAAGATACATAAACAACAACATGAACAACAAGCTTAGAGTTAACCCTTTAACACTAACTACAGTTGGGGTTACGGGGAGGGTTAACGACCAACATTAACTTCAGTTCACACAACAGCTGATCTGGCACTACCACTCAACAGCGTCACCAACATATGATGTGCCCCCCACAGCAAGCAACATCAACAACTGGGGTTAAGAATTCATTACACTAACTATGGTTAGCATTAGCCGCTAACACTAACCCTAGTTCACACAGCAGTTGGTATGTGGCTACAAATGATGGCACTGACTGCATCATCAACGTATGACTTGCCGCCTACAGCAGCTTAAATAAGTGGCTGCCAAAGTCATTTCTGTTTGAGTGCTAAGATCACGATGCATTGCATCTAACTGTTCACTGGTGCTTTATAAATTATCTTAGTTACTTACTTACTTAGTTACGTAAAAAGTGGCCTGGTGGTGGTGTAATAGTTAGCATCTTAGTTGCTATTTTTCCGCAAATAGTTGCAAAATCGTGATGGTCCAGATAGTGGTGTAGGGGACAAAGACTGGCTACAGATGCACTTTTATACATCTTCAGCTCAAAATCACACCAGGTACTGACACTTTTGGTTACAATGTTACAACTACAACAACAATACTACTACTACTAAGTACTTCTACTACTACTAAATACCGCCGCTGCTGCTGCTGCTGCCGTTAGCATAGCCCGAGTCGTAGAACAGACTGTCTTCGTTGGTGATGCTGTTTGACAGTGAGCCATCAGGTTGCAGCAAAGCTCTGAAGTCCATTGAGTCAGATGCACTCAGAGTCTGCAGAGCTTTTGATAGAACTTCGTCGTTGTAACTGTAGCCAAGCAGCTTGCCGAGACCTGCCACTCGCTACAACAACAACAACAAAATACTACAACAACAAACTACTACTACAGTACAACAACAACAACTACTAATGTCTGCAGATCTTCTGATAGGACCTCGGCACTGTAGCTGTAGCCAATTAGCTTGCCGAGACCTGCCACTCGCTACAACAGCAACAACAAAATACTACAGCAAAATACTACTACACTATAACAGCAACAACAACAACAGCAACAATTACAACAACTACTACTAATGTCTGCGGATCTTTTGAAAAACCTCAACATTGTAGCTGTAGCCAAGTAGCTTGCTGAGACAAGGCACTCGCTGCAACGACAACAACAAAATACTGCCACTACAGTACAACAACAACAACTACTAATACTACTGCTGCAGCCTGTAGAGCTTTTGATAGCATGTTGTCGCTGTAGCTTTAGCTGAGTAGTTTGCCGAGACCTGCCACTCGCTACAATAACAACAACAAAATACTATTACTGCAGTACCACAATCACAACAACAACAACAACTAATATTACTATTACAGGCTTCAGACATTTTTACTGACAAAAAATCCCGGGATGTTTTCGGGACTGTCAACCAGTTTTTCCAGGACAATCTCAGAGCCCACCTATGGCTAAATGTAAAGACGACATGCAGAGTATAATGAAATCGACACAGATCATCATAAGCAAAAATTGTCAGGAAAAGCACAAAACACCAAACATTTCGAAATTTACTTCAGCACTGTATTTCAGCAAGTGCTACGCTATAAGAGTTTTACATATTGTTTATTCTAACCTCCAAAAATTAATAAACTACCCAGAATTTTCATTTTTTCCTGGCTTTGCACAACCTTGAGGTTAATTTCCAAGACTATCCAGAACCAAACTTATTTTCCATCTCAAGTAGTTGTCAATGGTCATCGAGTGATTCAATGTGCTCCTTCAAAATACAGACATTGTCAACAACAACAACAACTACCACTACAACTACAACAAGTGCAGTAGTAGTTTACCATCTCTAGTAGTTGTCGATGGTCATCGAGTGACTCGATGTGGTCCTTCAGCGTACAGACAATGTCAATTACGTTCTCTCGTGGGTGAATTCCAGTCTCAAACCGACAGTACATTGTCCGCCAAAACCTACACAATCCACAACGACTACTATAACAACGACTACTACCACTACTAAAACTACAGCTATAACAACTACTGCACATTATGAGCTTCTTTTGTGGATGAATTCCACTCTCAAGCCAACAGTACATTGTCCACCAAAAACTTCAACAACAAAAAGTAGCAGCAAATCAAAATAAACTAAAAATTTGGGGCCAGGCAAAACATGTGGCCACCCGGCACAGTAAGTCCGACTGGCGACACCACTTAGTGGATTAAAATACAACAAATGTCATATATATACATCATACATGTATTACTACAACAATAGCAACAACTAAAACACCTCTGCACCCTTTGTGGCTGTCTTCCAGTTCCCTCTAAAAACTCACCTTTCGACATCTCGCATCACACCCATTAGTCTGTACACTGCTGTGTAGCAATGTTCACATTACACTAGACACTTATCGTTTCTGTTCATTACTTACATACTTATGGCAAATCATCCACCTAAAATCTGCAGCACACAAAGTTGCAGAAATGGTTATTGACTAGCATCTACACCATGTCTCAAAAAACTGTGCTACGTTTATCTTTTAAATAACTTCGTAAAACATTGGACAATTTTGATAATTTTTGGCATGCAAAATCTCGAAACAACTTGATATAAATGACTGCTGTTTTGGCCACCTCACCTTAATACTGTTGCTTCACTACCTGGCAAAATGCATAAGTTGCAGTTTGGCTGTTCACAGCAATGAATTCATACTGCATAGTGTATGCATTGGCTCAGAAAATCACTAAAGCCACAAAATCATTCAAAAATCTGTAATCCATTCAACACTAATCATATTGGTTTTAAGATCATATGTTGATAAAGTGAACTGATGCACGAACAGCGAGTGAGCCGCTCTGGGTCAGCAGTTACTGAACATGATGTTGGCGATCGGCATCAACGTCCACTGCTGGCGTTCGTGCTAGGTGAAGACAATTTGAGCAGATGCTGTAATAAAGATGATGTGATGTGACACATGTGGAACGAGGTATCTGTCCCACTGCCACACTATATAGCCTAGCAGCTGCGTTTCAGCGTTTGACGCTCTTGTAAGCCTGCAACCAATTTTGTCTTTGAATAAAAATGGCTGGTTGCCATGACAACAGGAATCTTCAGGGGAGAAATTTACATGACACCACTGCACAGCATGGGCCCGAAAATAAGGGGTAGGTGAAAACAGCGTGCAATTATCTTTTGCAGGAGCCAAGTTATAGTCAATTTTGTCCCAAAATTCGTTGCCATGGCAACGGGGGTTGGCAGGGGAGAAATTTAAATGACACCATCGGATAGCCTTGGCCCAAATATAGGGGGTAGGTGCAAACAGCGTGCAATTATTTTTTACGTGGACCGAGTTATACTGCTTTGAAATCTCCATTGGCTGTAATGCAAAATTTTGCAACTTTTGAATGGTTGCTATGGCAACAAATGTTGATAGGGGGTAAATTTTAATAACACCGTTAGATTGCCTGACCCAAAAAATAGGGGGTAGGTAAACACAGCATGCAATTATCTTTTACGGGAACCGAGTTATACTGCTTTGAAATCCCCATAGGCCATAATGCAATTTTTTTTAAAAATTAGTGTAAAATAGGAAAAGGAGTTATCAGATTTTTATCTCAAACAAACTCGATCTTACTTTTCGGGCCCTGAATCACTGTGCAAAATTTCATCAAAATCGAACCAAAATTGCGGCCGTAGGAGTTTTTACGGACAGACTGACAGAATAACAGACAGACGCAAGTGATTTTATAATCTGTCCCTTGCTATGCTATAGCAATGGGACGGATAATACAAACTGTTACTCATGTTCGTTGCTATTTAGTTAATCATTTCTGAGCTGACGCATGCGCTACCCAGTACGAATTCATTGTTGTAAATGGCCAAACCATAACTTCTGAATTTCACAAGGTAGTGTAGCAACAAAATCAAAGCAAGGTGGCCAAAACTACAGTCACTTGCATCAAGTTGTTTCATACTTCCGCATGCCAAAAATTATCAAAACTGACCAATGCTTCACCAAGTTATTAAAAAAACAAAAGTAGCACCGTTTTTTGAGACACAGTGTAGTTACACCAAAGAAGCTAGTACACAACTGGTGACTGGAATGATGACAGACCGTGAAGTGAAGTGTCACTGTATCGTGGTTAGAGGCAGCTGTCGGTGGCTTCGTAACGCCTCAGTCTGATTGCCACGTTAATGTTCTGTATCTGTTGTCAGAGTTAATATTAAATAAATAAATAAACAATGGAATACTACTACAAATACAACTAGAACAGAAAAAAAGAGACTGACTTGAAACTCTGTGAGTTGGTGACTGGAATGACGATGGTCTGTGAAGCTTTCTCGACGTCCTTCTTGTAGAATGGATTTGTGAAGTCCGTCACGTACTTGGACATGTGACCCCAGACTGAGTATGTCCTCTCACGAAGCCTACAGTGCAACAAATATTAGATTCGCTCGAAAAGTCTCCAATTGTTCCAGAAATGCACGTTCCTGTCCCACTGCAGTCCGATACCTTGTTGTGGCTTAGGGAGTTCTGAAGAGACAAAAAAAAATTTAAAATTTTAAATCCAAAAAAGTATATCCTACACACGTGGATATACTGCACGTGATCAGTGCTAATGTACTAGTTAATCTTTAGCCTTGATGCCAATTTCAGCTTTACAGCCGATTATGGCTTCACAACCGTTTACTGTAACCTCATGGTTACATTTGGGGATGCGCATCGGGCCGAACTGATGAGGCCTTAGCGCTGGGCAGATGTAACAGCCTGCGGAGCACTGAAATAATGTAAGGCAAGCTAAGGCATGTTTCTGCTTATCACCTTCACAAATGCACTACGACACAATTAGTAATTCTTCGTTTTATACTGTCTATATATGAACTAAAAAAGTCGCATTGATTATGTGGCGAAATAATGTGCTATTGTTTTACGAGATGCCTCTAAACCTATCCATTTTATAATGTTTTCTTGGGGGTTGGTAGTGTAACAGTGGGTTCAACTCCAATTCGAGTCAGAGTCTAGTAGTCACTAATCAAAGGGGTCTCTGTTTGTTTGTGGACAGGTAAACCATCTCGGAATATGGTAAACAGCAAGGTCAACTCAGCCTTCCATCCCTCCGGAGTAAATAAATCAAGTACTTGCCTGTGTCAGGTGGTATGTAACTTTGCATTATCTCATATGATGCTCCATAGTTCTGAGATGGGTTTCCCATAAAAAGCTATACACACCTTTCTGGTGACTTAAAAGCAAAAATATCAACAAACAAAATTACACTAGTCGCTAGAAATTTCAAAAGAATTAATAATCAGGATTCATTAATTTCCAGAGCCCTAATAACAGTACTGACAGCAGTTGCCGCAAGTCAAATCGATCCTTTTCACAGTTGCTGATAATCGAGCCAAACTGGCAGGAGTAGACAACAATTACTACAACAACTACAACAACTACTACTACTACACACCTAAGGTCAAGCCGGTCCTTTTCGCAGTTGCCGATGAACGTGCCAAACTGGCAAGAGTAGACATGGTCGTGGAGGGCCAATAAGTAGCGCTCGTTGAACTGGAATGCGGTGGGGAATTGTTGAGTCAGTTGCCAGACGCAGTCTACGAACTGTGTGAACACTGGCGATACTTCCTTGGCATCCACGCCAGCGATGAACCCACAACGATCGGTGAATTTGTGACCAAACGAAAGCCACTCCTTCTCCAACAGTGTCTAGAGCGGCAACAACAAATTATCGAAAGATCTTCTTGCTGTCAGAAAAACATGTTATCCAAAAATGCTAAACTTAGGGGCCAAAACCAACAGTTTGCAGCAATACAGAGGCAAAATTAAAATTCTGAGCATCCGTAAACTCCTCTGTCAGAATATGCAACTGTTTGTGGAAATTACGGCAAAAATTTGCCACGTCTGTCATAAAATTGCAACTTCTTACTAAGGCAAACCAGGCCGTGCCCCATCAGGAGCATAGGTGGGGTGCTCATCTGCCATACGTTTGCCGTTGAGCCCTTACGTGGATAGACCACTTGAGTCCATGATGCACTGACGCATGGCCGGTGTGACACCAGACCTATGGTTACCTTCCCAGCTGCATAGCGTCACCACCCTTTGACCGGTACCAAACTATTCTGCTTGGTGAACAGAGGCACATGTGTGTGAACAACTTGCCCAAGGTTGTGGTGCCATGACTCGGAGTCAAATCTGCAACCTTCTTTGGCTGCATTCACACAAACACGAGTATGAGTCTGGCACTGTATGGGTTCCCGTATACGAGTACCAGCAAACACGAGTTTGCGTGTATTTCAATGGCAGCCATTCACATAGATACAAGCATGGGTTACCTGTAAATTTCACTTGTATGAGTAGTTTCTGTGCAGGTCGTGTTTTTATCTAACTCATAGAAAGTAAACTACTTGTAAATAGCATAAATATAATTTATACAAACCGTGGCGCATATTTGACATCAGAACTGACGTCGTTGTAAAATTGATCATCATTAGAGATGTGTGGTTTGTAAAAATAGTAACTTTGTAGTGAATATTGTTGTTTTAATGGCAAAGCATTTCCTCGATTCGATTTCGCAGCGAATTTTCAATATGGCCGACATGCATTGAGTTATGTCTTTGTACAAGTGACCATTAATGCTCCACTTGTATGAGTGAAGCTTCTACGGGCCATAAACGGAAACCCAGACTCGTACTCGTACTCGTGTCTATGTAAACGCAGCCTTACCCTACTTTTTAAATCCGCAATGCCAAGCAGCTGGACAATAAAAACCTGACCTGACTTATTATTGTAACAATTCCTGGCAGACCTTTGAAAGCTCGGATCACTTCTTCCAACGTGTAGCAGTATTGTATGATTTTTCGCAATAAATAAATAAATAAAGTGACTACTTCAGAAAATAACCGCTACCTGTGACCTTATGGTTACATTCGGGGATGCGCATTGAGCCGAACTGATACGGTCTCAGCGCTGGGCAGGTGTAAGAGCCTGTTTACTCCAGAGGTATGGTAAGGTAAGGTAAGGTGCGAACATATTAGGCAAGTTGAGTCAGTGGACTTGTTACGAACCTGGAAGCCTTCGATAGTGCGGTAGTAAGGATCGAGCATGATGCTTGCAAGTGAACAGGTCTGAGCTGTACGATCCCAGCCGTCAGAACAATGCACCAGCACACTTATACTCTCACTGATTGCCTACATCAATGCAACTACAACACCTGTAGTAGTATTCAGGCTGAGACTCTCCATTCCCTAATGATTCACAACACTCAACGACCATTTTAACTAGCACTCAACAAAAGTAGCCCATCCCTAGTACCAAATTATGTATAACATAGATAACACAGATATAAATATTATTCCAAATTTTTTTACCTGACAATCGCCTGATTTTTACTGATATCCGTGACATTTTCCAGACAAATGCAAAATTACCTGAAATTTCCAGGTTTTCTGGACAACTAAGTACAAAAAGCGACAGTAAGCTAAGTAAGAGCAGCAGCAAAATTGCTCAGTAAAGGATCAAAACAGTCGACAGCTCTTCATGTAAACCGACCTTAAAACTATATACACCATCATAAGTTATAATAAATTCATCAAATTACAACCTTTTATTATTGTTTTTGTTGACGTTTCGGCAACCACCGCTGCCTTCGTCCGAACGACTGTCCACCAGGTGTCGCTGTGGTGGACAGTAAGTAGTCATAGATGTGTGGAAGTTGGTAGGACCCCTCGTATTGGTTCATCGACTTGTCTTGTTTTTTCTAATGAGGGGTCCTACCAACTTCCACACATCTATGACTACTTACTGTCCGCCGCAGCTACACCTGGTGGACAGTCGTTCGAACGAAGGCGGCCGAAACGTCAACAAAAACAATAACAAAAAGTTGTAATTTGATGAATTTATTATAACTTATTATGCTACGTTTCAACCTTTGAGTCTATTCAAAGACATACAGAGCGTCACCTGCCATATGAAACCACTTAGCAAATACCAGCCGACGCAGGTGAATGTGCCCTGTGCCATGCACCCCTGTCGGATAGGCCCGGTACTTAATTTACCTACCCCAGAGGGATGGAAGGCTGAGTTGACCTTGGAGGCTGCTTATATATTGAGATGGTTTGCCTGTCTGTCTCCAAACAGTCACCCATCCAGGAGTAGCCGTGCCCGATACAGAACAACTATGTTGAACGAACACAACGTATTAACCAATACACCACAACAATAATACTAATAGCATTAACTATTTCTAATGCACTGTAACATGGCAACATCATTACAGAGCCACTACAAAATGCATTAAAAAACTAAGCCTTGCATCATTCATAATATCTTTGCTAAAATGTGAAAGATTTTCAAAAATAATACTTTCAAGGTAGTATAGAGACACCTTTTAAGCGTTTTGGAAAATTTAAGGACAGTTTTGCGGCAAATTTTCTACTTAGTCTACCAGTAAAGAAATTTTGAAAATCAGTCACATTTTGGCATAGATATAATACATAATGCAATGCTTAGTTTTTTTTAACATTGTGCAGTAGCATCAGTGTTGGTTACCTTGGCAACAAAGACCGAAGCATCGATGATGGACTTAATATGTCTCATCCAGCCACTGCTTTCAAGCCCATTGAGAAACACCGACATGGAGGGGTTCTGTAGTTCACATACTGCACACAAATCATGTTATATAATACAGTAAATGAATAATATATTAGCATATAGTACAACATGTTCAGACATCACACTAGTATAAACAACCAAACTAAAAAATACCGCAAAAATACACAAATAAATTTGAAAAATAATCCACAATGTACTCAGAGAATAGTGCTGACATCTGGCAAATGGAACAAAGTCGCAGTTTATACCATATCTTTTAATGATAACAGATCGTCGATATGAAACCAACAGAAACCAGATGAACACAGAAGCCTAATTGCTCCCTGCATGTCCCACGTCTTATCTTAAAAAAATTGATCAATATCTGTTCAAAATTTTATGAGCAATCCTTCTGCAAACTCCCAAATGAAAAAGCAACAGATACAGAAACAGACGCCAAAACATAAGCTTCTCATGCAGAGGCAGCAACTTAACAGAACTTTAAAAATTTAGTATCGACCACAACTGCGCATAACTTTGCATTCACACAGTTTACATGATAAACGTAAAGCAGCACATAGGAATAAAGTGAGTGAGTGAGTAGGGTTTAACATCGCACCCGACACAGTATAGGTCATTTCGGAGACGGCCTTTGCAGGCAGAATTGCCCATACACATAATAACGGACCAAAAAGTTTAACCTTTACAGAAAGTTTAACCTTATAAAACACCAAACACAAAAAAACAATGAAAAACCTAAAACTGTAAGAACTGCCGATTATAATTGTGCATATATAACGGTAATGGCAGTTCTAATAATCTTCCCTGTTATCCTCCAGACAGTCATCAATTTCATAATGCTGTTTATTGGAGGATAAAGACTTGGACCTTAGTACTACTCAGCCAGAAAGCTGATACAAATTTTACCATCCTATGGAGGGTAGAAGGCTAAGTCAAAGTGAATGGTTGGTAAACAGCCAAAAAGTGAAGTAATCATAAAAAAACACATTTTAGTGACGAACCTTCGACAAGTTTCTGCAGGCTGGCTCTCATGACGTGTATATTGTCGATGCCCCAGAACTGAAACTTTATGTTTGTGTAGAACGTCTCGTTCTCGTAACCTTTGCCCGTCGCCCGGTTTGCCATTGCGTTGATCTGCCACAATTTACCACGTCACTAACGCACTGGAAACCGCTGAAATCTGACGAAAAACTTAGCACAAATATCGATATCACAAAAATTACAAACACAATTCCTATAAAAAGCCAAGACTGTACGAGTCCAGAAATGTATAATTCGAGGATTTTCTGGTTAAAGCTGCAGCTGTTACATTATGTTTACATTTGCCTATAATTCTGAGTTATTTATAGGAGATCCACGTTCTCTCTGTATGGCAATGATTTTTAACCAGGTTTCTGCAAAACCCAAGTGTTCCGCGGGCATCTGCCAAGGGTTCCATGGCTGCATGGTCAGTAAAAAATAAAATTAACCTAACGTCAGACCGAGCCACAGAAGTAAGCACTGAATACTTAGTTCGAAACTAGTGCTTATAGCTGTCTACTTTTGCAAACGGTGTTGAATATTTTTCCTGTTGTTCAAAATGTTAGAATATTTGCATTGAACATTAAACACTTGGCTTAACGTATCAGTTTCAGTGTTAAGAAATCATGTGTTCATTTATTGAAAGAATTTAATTTTTTTAAACATTCTGTTTAAAAATTATAAAAAGCCTAGTGCACCAGCGTATTTGGTTGGGAGGTCCAGATCCCCTGAGCTGTCAGTGGGCACAAAAATGTTAAAAAATCCCATGATAATTTTTGGGGCCACCTCATGGAGTGTTTTTGGTTAAATACAATATCTTACTGCTGTCTGCCTGTGAAATAAAATTGTTAAATTATATTATCTAATGCAGCCAAATTTAACAAATATTTTGCCTGCTGCTTTATCATCAGCTTCTGTGGGCTTTGCTTTCAGACCCCCACAGGTTCTCTGCCTCTTGACTTCGCTGACGAGGGGTCCCCAGACACCCTGAAACTTCCTGTTCGCCTGTAGGCCTATACTCTGCTGGACTCACGAATAATTGCATGGGGTTCCGTCAGTGATCGTCACACTTATGTAGGGTTCCGCTGCAGCAAACAGATTGAAAAACACTGCTGTATGGTGTAGATAAGAATGGCATGATTTTATGAACTAAAACAAAAGAAGATTCATCATCATCGTCAAGTGCATGCCCCGAGCTGGAGCGTAGCAGTTTCCACAAGGTGCTTCCAGTGTTCTCGATCCTTGGCGCATCTCCAAGCCGAGTTGAGGCCATGATTATGAGGCTGGAGATCTGCTCCCAGGGTACGTAGCCACGTGTGGCGAGGGCGTCCGGGAGGGCGCTTCCACTCTACGGGCAGACCCCGGACTGACGTTTTGAGTGCTCTGGAGA
>Ga0209367_1009652_pt1 | contig 13038 bp, 5 predicted proteins | sample WorMetLIZISLAND2_FD_187412 | JGI IMG/M metagenome (GOLD analysis project Ga0209367, IMG submission 187412) | Marine gutless worms symbiont microbial communities from Max Planck institute for Marine Microbiology, Germany - Olavius geniculatus... ... | reverse complement strand
GAGATGCGCCCAGGATCGAGAACACTGGAAGCACCTCGTGGAAACCGCTACGCTCCAGCTCGGGGCATGCGCTTGATGATGATGATGAATAGGGCCTACTAAGTGTTACGGCATTTTTTAAAAATTTGGATTAGTCAACTAATTTAAATTAGTAAACTATAGTTCAATAAATAAGAACTGTATCGGTCAAGTGTGGCAATTCATGAAACATTTGCATCATTAATACAGCGCACCTTCACGGCATTCACGTCGTAATGTAGGCTTATCTCCACGACGTGTTTGCGTTTGTTGGTCTCTCGATTTGGTCCGTTATATCTCATTAAATTGTAACACTAATCATCCACGTTGCATTCTAACAAATATCCTTATCTCCGTTGTGCCTAAATTTATGTAAATGAGTAAGTAAGTAAGTAAGTAATAGTTTAGTGCATATATCAGGCATGCATTATAGGCCTACATGAAGAAAAAATTCTAACCAAGTCATAATGTAACGTACAAGGAAACAGTGTAACTTAACGCAAATATTCAATTATCTTGCATTAACTGCATAGTGAAACGACAAGTAATAGCATACGCTACAGAGACATTTCTTTTAGATTACTACGTTGAACAACGTGAAACGGAAGCTCGTATGATCCGAAACATCAGAACCCACGACTGAAGAAATTCCCGCCCGACCATAATTATACCGTACGGTCATCCGACACAAGGACAGCCGGAAGGCTTGATGAAGAAGAAATGCTATTCTGTACCGCAGCTAATGAGCCACCGGATAGAACGATGCTCGCGTCGCGTGCGGTACATGTTGCCGGTAAATCAATTCAGACAAAAGCGGATATATCCATGTCGATCACCAATACGATACGGCGATAGAAAAATTAGCGCGCAATCAAAAACTGACGAACAGCCTACGTGATTCGATATCGCCGTCGCACAATATCAAACAGCAAATCTACACATGCGTAAGAGAGAAAAAAAAACTAAACGAAAGCAAACCGATGAACTTGCATTTAACGGCGGTAACCGTTAATGGCAAAAAAGCGCTAATGATGGGGCTCAAGATGGCGAGGAATTGTATCAAAATAAATCAGGCAGTAAGAGACATAAGATAAAATATAAAATAGAAACAATATGCGTTCTACTGTTCCCAGTACGGAAAACACAGCTCTATGAAGGTGCAAACCGCTTTCGCGCTGATGTAACTGTAACAATGGTCGAGTCCAGCAAAGAATACTCGAGTCGAACTCGAGTCGTTACTTTTCAGAACTAGGACTCAGGGCTGGCCCTGAAGTAATAAATTGTGCCGTAAAGTTGTTTCCAAGTTACGAACAAAATTGCGAATACTTAATACTAAACATTCAGGCTCATTAAACTCAGTAAACTTGACTACATCACAGCGCTGAACACTAATAAAAAATTCTTTGACCGTGAGAAGAATAGTATCCACGAGAACAAAATTAAACATACTTTGCAGCATAATAGACTATACTGTAGATGCAAACCGATTTTTCAGTAAAACGTTGAAAGCAAGAATATATTTCTGAAAGTCCAAGACAAATTTCAGAGATGCAGCTTTTTAGGGACGAACGAAAACCGGAAACATAAGAATTTTTCAAAGGCCCATCCAGTCGGGGCTCACTCGTGGCTTCACGAAAGGTCTGCACAGCATTGCAGTTACCGTCAGTGAGATCTGAATTGCGTGCAGTGGCCATCCATCCGGTTTTGTCACGAGTTGTTGGCGCTGCAAGCGCTCGTGATCGATGTCTTTAATATACATTAATCACGCCATCCACACAAGTAAATCCCGACAGACGGCGCCGCTGGTCATTGCAGCCCATCTGCACCCAGATGATATGGCATTTCCGTACGTCCGAAAACCACTATAGGATTAGTTGTTGTCTGCCCCGATGCCGTTTTGTCAGTGCCGTAATTAGAACTATACATCGCGGCAATAACCGTCTGGGAACATTCATTCACCCCTGAGTTATTATTTATTCGCCGATCATACTCCAACGCCTGCAAAAATAGCAGTCTAATAGCATGCTATGTTATGCAGAGACGCCTTAAGCTGTGAATAATTGAAACGTACATTGTTCTGTCGCTTTCCTGGAAAAGAGAGCGCAGAGCTTTGTCTCATAAGTTTAAGACAGACAGACGACGGATGGACGGACAGGAACAGTAATGCGGCCTATTAGGACGTTGGCGTAATAACTTCACGAACAAAAACCGTGCTGCATTGCAAATGCCGGCTGCTGTTGCAGTTGCTATCGATCCGGTGTCCTCGACGAAAACGTTTGTCGACAACGACGACGACTAAAAGCAAGTGAATTTGCGCTGGTCGCCAGGCAGAAAGAGATAATAAACGTTCGTCGTGGGTGGGATTAGAACAAGCTCCGTTGACATGAGCCGGACACCGGCCGGCTTAGAGTGTAACAACAAAACCCTTACTAGCAAAACCCCTCCAAGACAGAACCCCTTTCGACAATATCCCTTGCGACAGAAAAACCCCCAATTGTTGATAAAATCACTCTGTTGCTACACTACCTTGTGAAATGGCGAGTGCCTGCAAAATTTACTCCGTTTTTCACGGTTCCACTTGTAACTTTAAGGCCCCTTTACTCGCCAACGGACGGGATATACAATCAAACGATACAAAGCCACAAAAATAATAAAAAAAATAGGCCTAATGCAAATTGCAATGAACGCGAGACAAACTGACAGACAAACAGACACCGCGGGAAAAAATTTGCGGGTATCGTAGTCAATTAACAGCAGTCAGCAGCACTTAAAGTGGCACCGTGGTTATATGTTTTCTTCGCTGCGAAACTGTGCTTTTTACTCCTCGCGCGCTACGTTTCTGACCTAATAAAAAAGATATGATGTAATAGGCATGGTGTTTTGAGAAATAACAACTGTTACTCGTGTTTGTCGCTATTGAGCCGACGCATGCGCTAATCAGTACAAATTCGTTGTTGTAAACGGCCAAACTATGGCGTATGCATTTCACAAGGTAGTGTAGCAACATAATTTAGGTGCGGTAGACTAAACTATTGTCGTTATGTCAAATTTCTTCGAGATGATGTGTGCCAAAAATTACAAAGATCGGCCAACGTTTCACGGAGTTATTCAAAAAATAAATGTGGTCTAGTTTTTTGAGACACGTAGAAGGCAGTGGAACAATAGTAGACGGACGACCGACCGCGCATTTTGGAAAATTTTAAATTGCCATTTTTCTGCAACCTACCGACAGTCCAACTGACTTCCTGTTTGGTTCCGGTTGGGGGTTTTCAGCATCAACGGGTAACGGGCGAAGAGTTCGTTAGATTGGCCACGACCCAAAGCATTTCTTTTTACTTTGTCTGAAATCAGCGGCGTCGGTGGACGTTACAAAATTTACGGACAGAAAGTTACAATTTTCCGACAGAAAAAAACAATGATTGACCCTAAATACCGCAAACAGGGATTTTAAGCACAACGTGTGTATTTCAGAAAAAAATTATCCCACAGCTAAGAACTGCCGTTTGCGCCACCCCTCCCTTCCGTTACAACCCCCGTCTGCAATGATAGAACGACAATAACTTGACTGTGTTTCTGATATGTAGCGTAGACTTGTGACGAAAACTAAGAATAGAAGTAACGTAGAGATAGAGGAGGAGGGGTTTTGTTGTAGGAAGGACTATGTCGTGGGGAGTATTGTCAGTGTCCACCGAGGTCTCCACCGAGCCGACTGATACGTGCACTAATCTAGTGGGAGTCTGCATACTGTAGCTGTGTCGTCGAGACGTTCTTTCTGTCTGTCAAAGTACTCAGCTGGTCCTACGGTACGACGCATGGCGAAGCATATAGGCCTATACATGCAGGACTGTCCAATGTCGATGCAGTGTCTGCAGTATGAGCCCATACTACCAGTTATCGCTCGATGACGCTCGACACCGCAGCACCAGCAGCGCCCGGTCATTACGAAATCATGACGTGAGAGTCGCCCCGGCATACACCGCGGCCGGCGGTGTCACGTGACATTCCGTGACGTCATCGTGACGCAATCGCACCCCGCATACAGGCTCGCACCGCTTATTACTGTATGCACTTGGAGCCGACCGTATACTAAGTTATAGTTATATCGAAAAGTCATGCAAGTAAGTACGAGGTAAGCTACGTTTGCTAGCGTTCGGGCGCAGGCAGTCTATGGTCGGCTTTCCCTATAGCTGTCGCCTATAATGCAGGACAAACTTTTGCGTATTCGCACATGCATGGCAGTGAAGCAAAAGAAAAAGAAATTTATTCGGCTAAAAGCTAAGTAAAATTGATAACATAACATCCAATACAACAATTAATTATTGAACCATGTAGCCAGAAAACCATGCTGGTCAACAATGCTGAATAGCGGCTAGCTGCGGACCATGGACAACTCGATAATAGTTATAATTAAAGGTCTCTTTGTGCGGACAGATGGATTCACTGCTAAGGCGGGGCCTGTAAAACAAGTAATCAAAGTCATTTGGTATCAGGTGAAATCAATCACTTCCATTTTGTTCGCCGGGCAACAGCAGCAATTTGCAATTGCATGTTTTGGCTGGGGGTTTGACCCGATAAAAACGAAATATCACCCAGACAATACATTGCCAATGACAGAGAGGTAGAGTCAGCCAGCTCGAAAGCGAGACGCAGCGTAATAAATACGAACCATTACAACGAGCTGTGATTTGATCGGCTGATGTATTTACACGGTGTTTCATAGAAAAGGGACCATCATCCGTCTATCCTGATCTGTGAGCCGGTCTATTACAAGGTTTGACTGTCATGCAGCGGTGTGTCTACCAGATGAAGTTTATGAATGTTTGTGAAGTCAAGAAGTGACTGGTACAGCCTGGATTGGTTTGGAGTACAACTTCTGCTATCAATGAATGGAGAAAGCGTCTCCTTGCCTGTGTTCGCATAATGGGCCAACACTTCAAGCAATTTTACTACAAGCAGTTAAAAATGGACAACTGGATGAAATGTCAGCCAAAGTGTCAAAAATGTGAACAAAATTATGTTTTTACGCGTTACGTTAATTAAGCAATCATATCACATTGGATAAAAAGTGATATTTCGCTGGTTGTGTTTTTACCAGGTAGTGCAGAAACAAACGTCGGGTGAGGTGGGAAACTGAATGGACATTAATGGCAAGTTGTGTCAAGAATATATTCGTACCAAAAATTATCAAAATCTGATAATTGGTTTTTAAGTTACAGTCAAAAATGTCGGGGATGTTTTTTGAGACACAGTGTAAATCCGAAAAAATATTACTATAGCTTTAAACTTTTTTCCGATGTACCCTTAAAATAGAATCCGTGCACTTTTCGTTTGCACTCTCCGTATTTACTTATTTACTGAAAACAGAGGCTACTGGCCTGCATAGCATTGCAGAGAATTTGATGCTCGTGCTTGCGTACGCTCAGCACGTTCTGAAACAGGTCAAACAACTGTTCCTTGCTGAGCGTCGCCTCCGACGTGCCGGCTCCCGCCGCCTGACGCTGCGACCACCGTCTCGGGTCCTCGTCGCCGCGCATGATCTGATCGAACTTGCCCATCCACGAGCTGATGACGGTCTCCTTGGGCAGTCCGTCGATCTCGGGCAGGCCGCGGATGCGTCGTTCGATGTTGTTGCGGAACACCTCGCGGAAGTCTGCGGTCGACAGTCCACCGCGCTGGACCATGGACGCCACGCACTCACAGCGCAGGAACACGGCCAGGTAGCTCTGGACCGCGCTGTGGAAAGCCTCGTCCGCCGGAATCGACAGCTCGCCGTTCAGGAATGACTGCAATGCATTGTAAGCAAACCGAGCTGGCATATTTGCAAGGTACGCCAAAACCGGGGCCACTTTGTTGTAAAAATCAAGGCTTGTAACCTTAAAAGTTATTGATCAAATTAGCAACAAATTTGGCGCAAATCAGCGTTATTTCATTCATAACATTAGTCCGTCGTAACTTATTTAAATCAGCTTTGGAAAACAATGTGGCAATAGCAATATAAAGTGGCAAATTTTCAGCGGCTTTGTTAAAAAACTTTAAAATCGAAAATTGCAAGTGACAATAGCAAAACATAAAGCAAACGTGATTTTTGTTTCAGCTTAGTTTCAGCTTTGTTTTGGCTTTATCGATCGCATGCGCATGCGGTCAGCGCGGTCGCAATCCGAAACAGCATTGCTTATCGATTGATGTAAAGCAAAATTATATTATTTGTATCCACTGGCTGAAAGTCAATTTCATTCTTTGAACGAAGCAAACAGCATCGGTGCAGAGTTATTTTCCAAAACTCAGCTTCTTACCGATAACGTCAGACGATAATCAAGTTACAAGTCCCAAAATAGCGAGTCGGGGAGTCGCAAATCTAGCCGCTGTTGTGGGACCCCAGTGGCCATCTTGGCTTACACAGTCGTCCCGGCATGACAGCAACCTGGGTGCCAGTCCAGTTTGTCCTCGAGATTTTCCTGGAGAATTGTATATCAGCCTGTTGAGGTGGATGCAATTACAGATTGGTCGAAGGAGCAATGCACTGCAGTTTTTTTGTCACAATTCCGTCAAATATTTGCAGATTTACGCACTTCGTTTACTTTCACACATTAAGTTTCACCAAATCTGAAACTTAAACGTCGCCGTCCTTTGCATGAACAGCGTCACTACCCTACTTGCAAAATATTACGTCATCTTTCGAATAAAATTACCAGGTGAGGACGGAAGAGTATAGAAAGTTTAGGCTAATTATAGCATGATTAACTTACACAGCTTACTAGCGTACTGCTACAGGTGTCAACTGTCAATGATAGAATATTGAAAAATCAGTCAGTAAGCTATCTAATGAAATTAATAGAATTTTGTGGCATACTCTCTATATAGACCATACAGTATAGGGGCCTAGGCGTATTATGAGAAAAGAACAGAGATTAGAGAAGCGACAAAAAAGCGAATGAAACAGTGAAAATTGCCTTTGAGCTACAATAACAACAATTACAACATAACCTAAGCCTACTGCTGTTCTGATCTTGTTTTGCCCTAGTGCATTGTTGATGCGATGTTGCGTGGGCGCTCACGCTAAAAGACTGCTCTTTCATTCATTCAGTCAAAGGACATCCCATGCGGTCACTGATCACAGGGGATTGACTATAGGACGCAGTTTCTTCCCAAAATACCCCACTCTAACGCTGCGAAATGCAGACGCAGGCATACTTTTATCTACATATATCTAGATCTATCTGTTTTATCTAGGCCTATATATACATATGTATTCGCAGGCCCTAACACAAGAGATCTATAACCTACACGTAAGATCCAAAATTAGAGTGTTATCCATTCGTAACGAAGGCAACCAGTTCTGCTGATGTATCTGAAATATGCAGGCTTAGAAGCAAGCACTCAACTATAGGCCTACTCGTTTATCACCATTTCCCACGCAACACGGTACAAAAAGCTCTAAAAATAGCCACGATATCAATGACAAGCGGTCGTCTCCGATCAAATCAACACAATAAAACTATTCATGTAGGCCAGAATTTGAATGTTTGTCATTGTGCAAAACTACAAAATGAGCATCCATTTAAAGTAGTACATCGTACCACTACGTCGCCAGCTGTGGGGAATTACTAAAGCACGTGCCACCCTCGACTTACAACTTTTTAATTTTTAGCTCATTCTAGAGCCGCACAAACTCTGACGTGCAACTCCATATTTTTGTGCGACACCGTTAAATTATTTTTTGTTAGTATTGTGCCTCCTCGCACCGAATCCCCCAGACGGCCAGACGTCACTGCATCGAACCGCGTATAGGTTTAATCAAACCATTGCAAATCGCTTATTAAGTTAATATTCCATAGGTGGCAGCACCGATGCTGTAGCGCGTCACGTGAGCTTTGCTCAATTACTTGTTATTTTTTTATTCGGTGATTAAGCAGCTGGTTTCTTAAGCAACTGTACTTAAACTTTACCATCATACATTTTTAGGACTCACATAGAACCAAACTGAACAGAACCGAATCGCAGCTTTGAGATTATGGTTAGGCCTACCGGTAAATGGTTGAATGCTACAGCTTTTCATAGAAAACCCATTTCAGATCTACGGAGAGTCACCCGCCGTATGGGATCACACGGCGTTACATGCCACCAGACGCAGGTGAACGCGCCCCGCCTTAACCCCAGCCAGATAGACCGGTACTCGAGTTACCTACCCCGAAGGAATGGAAGGCTGAGTTAACCTAGGCGGCTGGTTACATAACGAGATGGTTTACCCGCCCGCAGGCAGTCACCCATCCAAGTACTAACCCGGCCCGGCGTAGGTTAACTTCGTTGATCGGACACAACGCGTTAGGCCTATAACGCGTTATATCGCTACGCTACGCCACGCCACCAACTTTGAGGGTTCTTTGCCATCTTTAAATGCTACGTTAACCGTGACACGTGCTGATATCATGATAACAGTCGTTGCGAGAGTGATAGAAAGATTGAATCACCTGGAATCGTTCCCGAATGGAGTGCATCTGTTGTCGTGTGACCTTGGCCTGTCGACGCACCATGTCGGTCGGCTGTTTGGCGTTGAACGGATACGCGATGCAGCGAATCACGAAAACGTAGATCTGCATGCAGCGTCGACGCTCTTCCTCGTCGCGCTCCGAGGACCGGTCCTGGTCGCTCAGTCCGGCGTCAGGTCGGTCACCGCCCGGCGAGGACGCCGACAGAGACGGGCTTGGCGGCGGAGGTAACGACACCCCTCCCCCGGGCCGGTGAGGGTGACAGAGTGGTCCGCCAGGGCTCGGGGTGCCCGCCGTCACGCTCGTGTTGTCGCCGCTGTCGTCGTAGCTGGCACGGCTGGCGATCGACATGCTGCGCTGGTCGACGCTTATTGCCGGCGCGAAGCCGCTCGCTGCCGTCGAAACACTGTCGGACCGCGAAAAGTCGTCCGAGGCGGCGGCGGCGTAGCCTCGACGCCGCGCCGGGGTGATGGGCCCAGCGGCCTGCACGGGCGGCATCACGGCGGCCGCGGCGGGGATGCCGGGCCGTCGAGGCGGCGTCACCTCGCGTACGTCGTCCTCCTCCTCGCTCGACGACGGATCCAACATCGCCTCGGAGCGGACCACCAACAAACAGCAGCAGCCAACTTACTGACTTTCTATGACGCTATCAGAGTGGACTGCCTGCACGGCCGTTGTTGGCCGCAGGCATCATTGCAGTAGACCGACGAGACACGACACGACAACATCCGCTGGCAAACATCACTGCCAGATACTGCTGCTGCTGGCAGCAGCGTCCAAATGCAGGACGTTGATAAGCTGAGAAGAGCGTCACGAGAGACGAGCAGCATGCAGCTGCAGACGCACACACAAACAGAAGCGCGCGCGCACGGGACACTAGACTGTATGGCACACAGCGACACTGGGTGGTACACGGACGGGTCTGTGCCCGCTGTGCCGAACGCTCGGTCGATCAATAGAAGATCGATCGCATTCACAGCGGCGGCACTGGGCGCACATCAACTGTGCCGTAGCTAAAGGCCAGTCTCCATCTAACCTAACGCGCGCAGCGTAACGCCCGTTTGTTTGTGTACTTTTTCCACGCTCGGACGCAAGGAAAGTAGCTTATCGCAAGCTTTGAACGCTTTTATGGGTACTTCTCCGTTAATTCACCCGCACCCGAATTGACCGCTAGAGTTAGTGTTAGGGCTGTTAGGGATAGGGATAGGGTTAGCGTTAGAGTTGGGGTTAAGGTTAGAGTTAGCGCTAACAATAATTATAATTCGGGCGCGGGTGAATTAACGGACAAGTACTCTTAAATGCAGCTCACGCTGTTTACCTACTTTCAGACGTCAACCAAAACATTTTTACCTCTCGCTTTACTGGCACATCGAGCGCATTCAAGGTTGTTATAGTTAACGAGCCATATAAATTACTTACTTACTTACGAGTACGCATCAAACGCGATGAACGCAGGAAAACTACGCAAACGATGACACAGTGGAGGTAAAAACGCAAGGAGAGAAGCAATGTCTATTCTTGCATTGAGTCGCATGGAAATTGAGCTTTAGTCGACGACTGCAGCGATGTCGACGTCGAGGCCAATTTGCTGTCAGTCAGTCTGTCACTCGTTCGACGAATGACGTTTTCAAGTGCTTGCCGAGAAAATACGGTACACTGTGAGTCGGAAAAAACTAATTTGGCGCATAGGCCTATACGTTTGTTTAATAATGAAAGGCTATAAACTACGTAGTAGACAACTGGCATTGTGATTTTGTATTTCTAGACAAAGCTAACCTTTATAATTGACAATGGTTTTTACGCGCGAAAGCAGAATGCTTCGCGCGTCTTTGCCATCGTCTGGGTGTCTGTCTGTCTGTCCGTCCGTCTGCCTGTCTGTCTGTCACACTCGTGAATTGTATCAAAACGGTGCAAGCTAGGACCACGAAATCTTCACTGTGGGCTGCCCCAAGGTCTCTAGTTTATCGTGACAAAATTTCGTGTCACTGGGTGCAGGGGTTCCCCTCGAACGAGGGCGTCGAAGAGGGGTACCCCCCTTAAAAGACGTCATTTTGCCGTTATTGGCTCGAATAATGTGAAAACGGTTGCAGATAGGTGCACACATGCTGCTTATCATAACAAGCACTGGTGACAGGCTTTTTGGATTTATTAACATCGATGACCTTGAACGACCTTGAACCCCTCAAAAAGAAGTTTTTAGTGAATTTTTCGCAATTTTTGGATGCAGCGCACATTTCAACACTGAATTGCGACGAAATGGCTGGCGATAGACCAAGACAATCTGCGTATGAAATGTTCAGCATTCAACGTAGATTTTAGCAGTTCAAGTCTCGACACCCTAGGTTCAAGGAGGCCAGCGCATGCGGGCGTCAAAGACAGCTACCCCCCCCTCCCCTAAAAAGTGGTTATTTTACCGCAATTATCTCGTGTAGCGTGAACACGGTTGCAGATAGGCACAGACATGCTGCTTATCATAACAAGCACTGGTGACATGCTTTTCAAATTTATCAACATCGATGATCTTGAATGACCTTGAACCCTAAAAATATTGATTTAACGTGATTTTTTGGCGATTTTTGGCTGCAAAAGAGTGAATTACGACGAAATGGATGGAGATAGACTACGATCACCTGCGAACAGGAACTGCTATAGGCTTTCGCGCGTCTCATGAGCTTTGCTCAACTTACTTGTATTATTCGTAGGCCTACACATTGCTTAAGCCAACCATGTCGGCAAATGTTGACCGATCTTTATAATTCATTACTAGCACATTATAGTGACTAACGTTTACAAGCTGAATTCTTTGGCATTGCATGGCAGCGTTGGTGTGTAACTTTATAAGTGGTAAGTGCTTAAGCCATACGATCCAGCTGGTTTTGGAGTATAGCCCTAGTTGAATTTAAAAAGTCAAACTTTCTTGCTTAGTTATGGAATATTATTGAGAAATAGCCTAGTGCCAACTCGCAGTTCGAGTCTAACGAGAACAGCAGCAAATAATACTGCAAATAATATCGTGCAAAAACTAACAAAAACTTTGCATTTATCTACAAAATAAAATAGTATAGGCCCTACTGTCCGTTTAAGATTGTGTTACTTTGCAGCGTTAAAAAATTCGAAGTCTATTGAATTGTAGTCTACATACCGTAGGCACTACCCAAACGTTATTTGCGTGGACAGTAGGCCTATTGTACGTGGGCGAAAACCTGTTCTCATTGATCATGTCATCTGTGTCAGGCTATATTCAAGCCTGGGTGGTTTCGGCAAAGACTGTCATTTGCGCGGGCGGCTGAAATACAAGAACACGACGTAGGCTACCAATCAGCGAGTCAACGTTAATATGAGTCTAATGGGATCGTTGCCGCTAATTTAGGCTTTCAGCTGCGGCGCCATTGCAGTTAGAGCACTGCCCACACAGCATTATTATTATTCTGTCGTCTATGGACTTCTCTGATCCACAGAACGAAGAGACACGTTTCGTACTGTATAGCTGCAAGTTGCTGTATGCCAATTGCGAAATTATGGCGCTATCGAAATAAGTATGCATCAAGGCCTACGCATACATTTATACGTGCTGTAGTTACACATTATTTTCACTCTACTACGTCACTAACCGGTTGTCTTAAATGCCGCGTCTTGCCCGATATGGTCAAAGTGCAATATATTACTTTTTTGCAGCCACCCTGTAAGCTTATCCTCTGTAACGAAAAGATTGTCTACAAGCAAAGCTAAAAACCAGTGTTTCCGAAAAAAAACAATTTGGTTTGTATTATAAATTGCAGAACAAATAAAAAAGTTAAAACCCAAAACCTAAAATTTATTCTTTCAGTTTCTTCAGGTTTTCGAATTTATGGAAAAGCTTTACGGTTCCTGAAACTAGAGTCTTCCAGGCAGCCGACGGTGAAGATTTGATGATTCTAGCTTGCACCGCTTTTGACTGATCCACCCGTGTGACAGACAGACGGACAGACGGACACACAGAATTGCGACGGCTAAGACGCGCTGAAAGCAGTAGCTGCTTTCGCGCGTAATAAATGCAGTACAGCTTCAATTTCAATTCAACCGCGTGGTCATACGCCCTAAACTATACCACCATAGTAAGTAAGTAATCTTTTATTAAACAACGGTCAAACGCCATTGCAAAAACAGAACATAACAGAGCATAATCGTTACAATATCGATAAAAAAAAGAAAAGAAAAAAAATAAAATGAAATGAAATACGGTAGAGCTACAACAGATCTACATGCAAAATTTAATATCCATTATGGCCAATTAATTCACTTCTGTGGTTTCAAAAGTGCTTTTCAAACTTTTCGATTGAATTTTCAATAAACTTTTCTTAAATAAAAAAACGTTCAAGAAACCTTTATTACATCTGTGGTGAAAGTTAGGGGTTCGGAGTTGAAGTTAGGGTAGGGTTAGCGTTATCGTCGGCGTTAGGGTTAGGTATTAGGCTAAATGGAATTAGAGGAAACATAGGCGTAATGAGAGTAGTCGGCGGCCGTCTCTGCATGAGATCAGCGGAGGCAGACAGTC
>Ga0209367_1009649_pt1 | contig 13041 bp, 6 predicted proteins | sample WorMetLIZISLAND2_FD_187412 | JGI IMG/M metagenome (GOLD analysis project Ga0209367, IMG submission 187412) | Marine gutless worms symbiont microbial communities from Max Planck institute for Marine Microbiology, Germany - Olavius geniculatus... ... | reverse complement strand
ACCGCAGACAACAGCACCCGTATATATCTAGTAAACAGATACGGAGAAATTACACCTCCTTGCTTGGTCCCATTCCCAGCTGTGAAAGCATTAGACCTAACATTATTCCACAAGACCGACATCTCTTTGTTAGCATACCAATAGGCTAACAGCTTTACCAGTTTGACATTAATCCCTTCCTCAACAAGTTGCATGAACAATTATTTCCAGTAGTTAACACAATCAAAAGCCTTTCTAAAATCGACGAAGCATACAAAAACATGACTACCTCTATCAATATAGTAGTCTATAGTCTTCTTAACGACTCCGGTACACAGTGTAGTAGAATGACCCTGCTTAAAACCAAACTGATATTTATCCATGCTATCAAATGTAATGATATTACCCAGAACAATACGCTCAAGTACTTTTGTATCTGCATTACTAACTGCGATAGCACGGTAATTATTCTTATCTGTTAGATCAGCACCTTTGTTTTTGACAAAAGGAGTAACAATGCTTTCCATAAACTTAGCGGGTAAAAAACAGTGCTTAAAACAAACTATAAAAAACAGACTAAGATGAACCCATAACTCAGCACAAGCAAACATGAATGATTCCATGACCAAGCCATTTGGGCTCGCAGACTTAGTTATCTTTTGACAACGAGTTGCATCATACACATCCTGCACCGCAGCTGTTTGGTCGTAATTTTTAATTTTAAATGCAAAGTTTCTGCCTGTATCCGTCAATCACGTGTGCCGCGTTCGATATAGCAGCGTTAACATAGCGTGTATGGAACTGTATTTAGTTCACCTATGGGAAATCGCTTTCTCCGCGACCCGAAGTCTTACACTGGCCTTCGCCTTCGGACGTAGGCGGTACGGTCGGTTCAGCCTAGCGACAGCTGGGCTTTTTGTTTCAGCTCGCTGGCTTTATCGGGGCTTCCACAGCGCTGCTGATAACTACAAAAATTTGCTTCTATATGTGTGGGAAATTTAAAAGTGGGAATTAAATGTTTGTTTATTGTACTTTACAAGACATCAGGTCTAGGTCTACCACGTCACGTAGACCTACTTTAATAAGATATTTTCGCCAGTGATATTTGACTTCCAAAAACCATTTGACTTTGACTTTGATTTTTGCTTAGTGAAAATTATTTGACTTTTACTTTGACTTTGACTTCTTAGAATCATTTGACGTCGTCTAAAACATTTTTTACTTTTTATTTTACTAGCACATATCGAGCACGTTCGAGGTTGTTGCACTTAACGCGCTATATAAATTACTTACTTACTAACTCTGATTTTGACTTAATTTTGACTGAAATCATTTGACTTTGACTTTTGTGTTTGACTTAGCGACATTTATAGAGATGCATAATGTTAGTGTTAAGTTGTTTACCAGTCAAGTTTATATTGCATAGTTGTAGTTAAGTGAAATGTTATAGTCTTATTTTTATGTTAATTGAACTGTTATAGCTTTATTTTTGTGTATCCTTCGATGATTTCGATTTTATGTGATCTTCTTTTGGCTTATTACGTCATTTACTTTCACTACAGCTAAATTCCATAAAATTTTGCACCTGATATTTCACACTGCTGCTCATCATCACTGATCAAGTCGATTTAGACAGAAGTCAAATATAGATCAATATCCAATGACTAATACGTCACTGACTAACTAAACCATGCTCATGGAGAGATTGTTATCAGTCAGTTTTCATACAATTTAATTCTAGACAATTTTAAATTTTATGCAATTTTGACACATTACAAAAGTCAACATAAGTGATATTGTGTACGTGCAAAACTGACTGCATTTTTTGAATGAATCTATTGGCTCAGGCTTAAACTGCGTTTCAGTTGCTTTAAAGTCTGGCGTACTAGAAAAGTCAAAGTCAAATGCGCTAAAATTCATTTGACTTTGACTTTGACTTAAGTCAAATAGGCTATCACTGATTTTCGCTGATAGTCTACTCCAGGCTATTAATGGGCTTTTCGTCTTGACAGTCAATCGATAGGCATAGTCTATATAACACTTTTTCATCTTCCTAACTTCATCATCATCGACAACCGTGGGCTCAATGCCCGTTGGTGTCTTCCTAACTTGGCACGACTAAAAAGATCGATTTCTAGTTGCTACAGCTGGTAGACTAGTTAATATGGACTTTCGTATGCAGATATAAAGCAAGCAGCTAAGTTGAATCTTTTGGCAAACATTACACGGTCACAATGAGCCTCGTTGCAATGAGCAGGCCGCTCAAACGAATGACTAAGCGATACGTTTAAAAATGCCTAAAAATTTATGTGATTTCAGTAATTCAGTTGCAGTCTGGCGAAAAATTGAATGCGAAAAATATTTCTTTATTAGTTTCCACTTTAGTTTTGAAACGTCCCGTGTAATGCAGACAGAATAATGAGTGAGCGTCGATCGGCAGTTTTACATACTTATTTTTTCTGTTTCACCGCTGCAGTAACCTGTAGTGTACGTACCTTACGTCGCGTTTTGTAACTTAGCAACGATTGTTTACTTGGAGCTGGGTGTGGCCGATATTTGATATGTGGCGTTGTATTGTTGACTTAGAAAGTTGTGAATGACATTTCTTAGTCGTTGGATATCGTTATACGTTTGGCGTATGTTTACATAAAGTAACATGAGTCACTATGCGTTGACGACGTCGCTTGGAAGCTTGGAATTAAGGTTAGTTTAGGAACTTTAGTCGCATGACTGGTATACACCCACGCTTACATCACTTAGGTTAGACGAACCACTCCCATTTTTAAATACTTCAATAAGATCAACGAAATGTCTACATGTCTAGTATTTGTGATTTTTCAGAATGTTTTGCTGGTTTGTCTGATAGCTGTTCTGTGTATTTTTTCTGAACGTTAAGTAGCTATTTTGTAATAAGCTCGAATACAGCATTCTGATTTTGCCAACAGTGTATTATGGAAAACTATAAATAATCTTTTACAAATTGCTGTAGTTCTGTACGTTGCAATGCACATGCACCATTGTCAGTGCATTTTCTTTTTATTATTTATTGCAAATTTGCAGTTGGACGAAAGGCTACAATGGTGTCCAGACTGAGTATATAACAGAAGATGTTATCTGCTACAAGTGTGGCAACTGCGTGAAATTTGTCAATGACGACGGACGTGAGAATAATTTCATGCCACCCGGAAATGGAGGCATTGCTTTGCTGGCCGTACATAGCATTGACAGCCTGTTTGCTTACACAGAGCACGAAGTTGATCCACAGATCTACATTATGAAATATCCGTCATTCATGAAATTTGCTGTACTTTCTGGTTTGTTCTTGATGGTTTTCTGAAGTAATGAGTTAATAATTTTTATTTGCTACTTGCTGCTTGGCATAAAGTTAAATGCAGTATTTTTACTGACACCTTGCACAATATGGGTGGGTGATTCTGTCTATCATACAATGTTTGTCCATCTGTCTGTCTGTCTGTCCATCTGTCCAGTGTAACGTTAATGTGTGCTGATTGGATGGGCTACCTCAAATTTTATGACAGTTTATTAGCCAATTATCTCAGCTCTTTGCATTCATAACTTTCAGCTATCGATTGCAAGAGGAACAACCTCAAATTTGGGGTAAACAAAGGTAGGGTAGGGAAATTTGGCATTTTCAGAACGATGAGTTGCTGTTTCAGGAATGGTGAGAGATAGAGCCTAGGGTGCTTTTGATCGCTAATAGGAAGTCGCGTGAGCCCTTTCAATTGAGACAAAAATCATTAACTTTGGATGATGTTGAATGGTCATTATGCATCTTTTGAAACTCACCATGGAAATCTGAAAAAAGACAGTCCCATACTGTCAACAGCTAAAATGTAGCTTAGGGATTCTAGTTATTTAATGAGATGAAGCTTAATGCAGATCTCTATGCATGCACAAAAAACAACGTATTTATTTGTTTTTTAAAACTATTATTAGAATACTTATACCAGTAGCTATTTGTTGCAAAATGTCCTGAAATTTTTAATGCCAAGAGAAAGTTTTTGACGTGCTTTGCAACTGAGATTTTGTCTTGAGTACTACTAATAGAATGCATCATTGCTTTGAGCCAACTACATATTTAGGACTTGCAACTGAAGTTGATTTGTTCAAGCTGTAAGATTTCAGGATATAAAATAAGTAACAAAATTGTCACAAAGAAATGCATTTCATTGGGTATTTGCTAGAGCTGACCTACTCAGAGGACCTCAGTTATAAATCCTGTTTTGCACTCAGAAGCACCTGTTATGAGCATGCAGAATTAAAAACCTGTTTTTTCTGATTTGACTTGAAACTCTGTCTGCTGACGTCACTGTTTTCCAGTGCGTTTTTTTGTTCATTATTAGCAATTTTTGATGTGAACAGATGGTGCTCAACTTGAATTTTGTGCTCTTGTGTTCTCTACAAGTGAATATTTAGTGAGCATTTCCGGTGTTCCAGAGTACAAGCTTATAATCTGGTGTGTTATATAGATGATTTACTATTGAATTACTTACTGCACTGTTGCATGTACAGTTGTACACGGTGTCCCAAAATTAGTGACACCCCTAGCTTCAATCAAACTTAATTCAGTTTGTCGTCGATGGATTTTAACGAAACATTGTACACTGAACTATCGTAGCATTACTTACCATCACATTTATTGTGACGTCCACACCTTACCGTGTGTATTCAGTGTAACATCATTATGACGTCAGAATTTGTTTACGTTAGGGTTACGTTCAGTACATTGTTATTGACAGGACGATCAAGCAGTGGCATACCCCCTAAGACTAAAAACTTGCATCGAGGCCAAAGGTGGCCACTTTTGGTACAAACTTTAAAGACTAGTCTAGAATGATTGTCTCTACAGATGTTCTACATTTTGTATAAATTTGCCGTGTATTAACGATTTTATACCAACTTAACTGTAGGGATGTCGCTAATTTTGGGACACAGTGTACTTACAAAATACATCACATGATTAAACTGCGCTAGGTAGAGGCAGTAGTTCTGGAATTAAGTTTGTAGTATTAAACCTTTATTGTGCAGTCTCAACCCAGCAGTTAAGTTGAGTGGTCTCCCTTCAGCATTTTAAGTGTGAGTTGGCCATTAGGCTTATGTATTTCACCAAGCTGAGTGATGTGTTCTCACGTGAAACTGGAGATAGGCCCATATGCCACTAAAAATAGTCCATGAATGCAAGTAAGCTTAAGCATTAAAACAGTACGCGAACAGTGCATTAGATTTTTACCCCAGATTTGACGGGTTTCTCGTCGACATTGTGCACTATATGAATTTAACTTACTTTTTAATGTTCATTTTGCATATATCATATTTTTGGTGTTTTTCTTGGACATCATGGCTGTATACCAGCCAATCGCAGTTCAGATGTGGCTTCTGAGCCCAGCAGCGTTGTGGGTTAAAAAGTTTTCTGGCAGGCAGTGCCAATTCTAACAGACAGCTGCAAATGTTTGACAGTGTGCACTAAATTTTATTTTTGCCTTTAAATTTCCCCAAAGTGGGGATTTTTCAGCCTAGAATTTTGTACTTTTCGACGAAATATTCTGAGAGAAACAGATGATTTTCTGATAGCTCAACATTTAGGGGGAGCAGCAGTCGGTTTGGGGAAAATTGTTGTGCAGTCTAATTTAGCGTGAAAATGGTTGCAGATAGACACAGACTTGCTGCTGATCATAGCAAGCACTGCTGATGGGCTTTTCACGGTTATGGACATCATTGACGTTGAACTCCAAAAATAGGGGTTTAGTTAATTTTGTTACGACTTTGTGCTGTGACTCACATTTAAAAGAGTGAATAGAGAATGGAGATAAGACTAAGACAACCTGCACCACATGTCTCATGAGCATTAGCTCAGATTTCTTGTTTATAGTGCCATGTAGTCTTTATGTAGTATCTTACGTTGTTTTATTGCAATTTGTATTTTTTGTATATGTGCTGTGATTTATTAATGCTGCATAGCGATGTCTTGACAGGAAATTCACGGATGGCCAGAAGCTTGTCTCTCAGGACCTGCCGCATGTTGTGCCCACTTGGGTCGCTTTCAATCCTGGCAACTGGCGCCATCTGGCAATAAGTACGGAAAAAGAACTGACATTGTGGAATGTGGAACAGAGCAACGATCTCTACTATGTTACTAAACGGTTTGTTGTCTACATGATCAAACATGGTACCGTTAGATAAGGCATTTACTGCAGAATTTTGACAGTTATTATCTCTGCCAAGTGTGAACGTAATGAACATCGAAGGAGATTATGAGATTGGTCGTTCTGTCTGTCGTTGTGTTCATCGTTTCGTGTGTGTGTGTGTGTCTGTGTACATATCTTTAAGGCGCCATATCTCCATAACGGTGCCAGATAGACGCATGGTTACAATGTAGTAGTAGTAGTAGTTGTTGTAGGCCTCTAATGTTTAAATTACTTCACTTACAAGCACTTTCTAGTTTTAAAGTGCATTTTTTATTTTCTGTGATGGCTTATTGGTATATTATCTTTAAATCTTTCTGAGTTGCAAGCCGGTCGCCACAGGTATGCTATTATCATTGAGTACTGAAAAAACAATGGAAATATATTATATTATGGCCAATTGACACCACAACGCTGACGAGACTCAACTTAACTTAACTTAAGGAACTCAAATGTTGTGACCCGTTAACATTGCTGTCTGTGGGCAACTATGCAATGACGTGATTAGCATTGTGATGTCATGCTGTTGTGCATAGATGTTAAAAACATTTTTTATGTTTTTTTTTTATAACAGTTTTAAAAAAACATGTTTTTAACCATTAAAAAATTTTTTAAAATGTTTTTCGTATTTTTTTAATTTTTGGATTTTTTAATGTTTTTAATGTTTTTGTTCTGTTTTTAATGTTGCATTTTTGTTCTTATTAAATAAAATTAAAATAAAATTACAAATATGATGCATTTCTCATGGGCAAATTGCATTTAGTTCTGTTTTCGATCTGTACCATAATCACGGTTACATAATAGCATTCAGTACATTCCGGTCTTCAGTCTTCACAAATGGTAGGTTTTTGCTTTTAACATGTTATCATGCTAAATGTGGTTCAGTGTTTTCTATGTATGTTTTTACGTGTGTTTTTATATTTTATATTTTTTTATATTGTACAGCTTCTTAGTTTAGTTTACTTTAGTTTTTTTAATGTTTTTCTGTCTGTCTGTGCTGCCTTGTCTGTTTTCTATGGACCTTGTGCCTGAGTCAAATAAATGATTGATTAACTGATGATTGATTGATGATTGAAAAGTGAAAAAAACATGTTTTTTATGTTTTTTATTTGCAATGTAATGTTTTTAACATCTATGATGTTGCACATAGAACTCATATTTTGTGCCAGCAGTTGTGTTTATCAGCAGTTCAAGTTCACATCTGTGATGCAACTCAACCCAGCAGTTAAGTTGAGTGGTCTCCCTTCAGCATTTTAAGTGTGAGTTGGCCATTAGGCTTATGTATTTCACCAAGCTGAGTGATGTGTTCTCACGTGAAACTGGAGATAGGCCCATATGCCACTAAAAATAGTCCATGAATGCAAGTAAGCTTAAGCATTAAAACAGTACGCGAACAGTGCATTAGATTTTTACCCCAGATTTGACGGGTTTCTCGTCGACATTGTGCACTATATGAATTTAACTTACTTTTTAATGTTCATTTTGCATATATCATATTTTTGGTGTTTTTCTTGGACATCATGGCTGTATACCAGCCAATCGCAGTTCAGATGTGGCTTCTGAGCCCAGCAGCGTTGTGGGTTAAAAAGTTTTCTGGCAGGCAGTGCCAGTTCTAACAGACAGCTGCAAATGTTTGACAGTGTGCACTAAATTTTATTTTTGCCTTTAAATTTCCCCAAAGTGGGGATTTTTCAGCCTAGAATTTTGTACTTTTCGACGAAATATTCTGACAGAAACAGATGATTTTCTGATAGCTCAACATTTAGGGGGAGCGGCAGTCGGTTTGGGGAAAATTGTTTTGGAATAAATTGCTCCCGTTTTCCCTTCCCCTGACCACGACGCTACTGTGTGGGCCATGTGGCAGTTAAGAGTTAATTGGAATGACGTCGTATTTACTGCTTGCTCCACGATTCTATGTTGTCATACAACAGGAAGTATAGGATGCCTGCAATGGCTGGCGAGGTGTGTGAAGCGGACGAAGCCAAGAATATGGCCGAATCAGGACGGGCTGTGACGACCAAGGCCAGCCTTGAACTGCCGGTCTCCGCAGTCGCCGGACTGCAGGGTAAAGATGCCGAGCAGTTTGAAGAATACTGCGACACCTGTGAACGTTCTGTGCCGTCCACTCATTGCTGGACTCCGACCGGTGAGGTGCTCATTGGCTGCAGCACCGGAGACCTGCTCAAGGTATTGTACCCGGTAATGCTCCAATAGCAACACAATGTTGGCAACATGTGGCGCTGCTCAGTGGTCCAGACAAGGGGAGCATAGGGGCCCCTGCGTCCCTCCAATCTTAATTTTTAAAAGATATATATTAGGGACTCCAGAAAATATAATTAAAGTTGATGTCACCGGATCGCATAATTTACGATTATAATCATATAGTTTGATGTACAGTGCACAATATTCGATTTCAGTTGGAGCTTGGGGAGCTCACGGCACTTCTCCAGACGCCTTAGCTGGAATTCAGGGGTCTTACTTTCAAGGGAAGGAGGAGAGGGAAAGGTAACAGAAAAGGGATGGAAAGAGAAACAAAGGGAAGGCATGGGAAGAGAGGGGAGAGAAAGGGTGGCAAGGCCCATCCCAATTCACATTTCTGGCTCTGCCACCTCGGCTGCTTCTGCGTTACTCTTGTAGCAGCCAGTATGTACGAGGGTCGTTTAATAAGTTGTTAGCCTGATGCAGTTAACTAAAACATGTACGTCGTATTTTGTCACTTTTTACGCGCCAAAGCAGCTACTGCTTTCAGCGCGTCTTAGCCATCGCAATTCTGTCCGTCTGTCTGTCTGTCTGTCCGTCTGTCACACGGGTGGATCAGTCAAAAACGGTGCAGCTACGATCACCAAATTTTCACCGTCGGCTGCCTGGAAGACTCTAGTTTCACGAACCGTAAAGCTTTTCTATAAATTCGAAAAGGGTCGTACCGAACGAGGGTGCTAAATGAGAGACGGGTAGGAAAAATTTGCGACTTTTAGCCAATAAGTCGCTCCATCTCAGTATCGGTGCAAGATAGGGCCTAGGTTACTATTAATCACTTATAGGAAGTCGTACACTGGTTCTCAATTGGCACCGGTATGGTTGGCCCCACCATAGCGACAGCTGGGCTTCTTGCAGATGGTTGCAGATTTTGCAGATGCAACCGGACTGAAATGAGTGTTGTGTGTGGACTATTTCGTATTTTGTATATTATGTGTGATGTCATGTTATGCTCTATTAGCTATGTGTAGTTGCTACTTTTATGTTCGTATATTTTTTTTAGCCATCGGCTATCGTTTTTATTAAACCCGAGTTGAGTTGAGGTTGTCGTTATTGTGGCAAATGTTGACCAGGTGGATATGGAGACTGATGACATCATCGCGTTGACGGTGCATCGGCGCGCCACTGAGGAAGAGATAGCGTTTGCCGAGGCGATCTCCGGGAAACATCCGACGTCCGCTCGTGGGACGCAGATTGCATTTGCTCAGTCGCCTGACGCCGTCACGCCGCAAGCTACCGTCCACATGCAGACTCCAACCAATCCGCAGCCGCGGCCCAGTTCTGCTACTGTAGATACAAAAACAGCGCACTGCACAAGTTAGTTCGTAGCGGCTTCGTGAGGTTTTTTCGACTTGAGCAGTTCCATGAGTGTTATTTTGATTGTAAAAGTCATACTCCTGGTTATTATTTTTTTTTAGCTTAGTTACTGTATTTGTGGACGCAATCACAGCTATTGTCCTTTAGTCTGGATTTGCTTTTTATCTGAGGAACATTGAAAACATTGGATCAATCAGTTAATCAGTTACATTTATGCAGCATTTATTATAATTATGTTGCGAATGAATTGTAGGCATATTTCTTTTTTTAGATGGAACTGTTTTCTTAAATTTAAATATAACCTAATGGCCATTTTGTTGTCAACAATTATAGGTTAATCCAAGAAATAGTTGAAATTTTTGGTAGAAAGATTTAGATTCGTTTTATAGGTCGTAATTATGCGGCACATGTGCAAAACTGTTACTTTTTCACTTCCAGTCTAAAATGACAAGTGTGAAAAACGATTTTACTGGAATTTTGTATTGGTTTTTCAGCGCGATAGCAGAATGCTTCGCGCGTCTTAGCCATCGTCTGGGCGTCCGTCCGTCCGTCTATCCGTCTGTCTGTCTGTCACACTCGTGATCTGTATCAAAATGGTGCAAGCTAGGATCACGAAATCTTCACTGTGTGCTGCCCCGAGGTCTCTAGTTTTTCGCAACAAAATTTCGTGCTCCTGCATGCGGGGGTTCCCCTCGAACGAGGGCGTCAAATAGGGGTATCCCCTAAAAAGACGTTATTTTGCCGTTATTGCCTTGTATAGTGTGAAAACGGTTGCATATAGGTACAGACATGCTGCTTATCATAACAAGCACTTGTGACAAGCTTTTTGGGTTTATCAACATCGATGACTTTGAACCCCCCCCCCAAAAAAAAGAGTTTTTAGTGAATTTTTCGTATGGAGGCCTCAAATTTAAGTACTCTTTCAAGATGCATTAATATCTTGTTGCTGTGGGCTTACACTGATTGCCATAGTGGCGGATCGCTGCTATCGCGCGTCACGTGAGCTTTTCTCAAATTACTTGTTTTTATATGGACAGTCACCAGAGCTAACAGAATACAGAGATGATAATTGTTCAGTCTAACAGTCGCAGAACAGCGACGTCATGATTAAACAAGAAGCCCAGCTGAAGCTAGGATAGACGACCATACTGGTTGACCTTCAGTGATCTTCAAGGTCATCCAAGGTCAATGATTTTTATTTCATCTGAAAGGGCATATGCCACTTTCTATTAGTGATTAATAGTAACCTTGGCCATATCTCTCACCGTTTACGAGATTTGGCCAGTTTTCCGTTGAAAAATGCACATTTTTTCTACCCCCTCTCTGAGCATGCACTATAAAAATGTACTAAATTTATTAATTTTAATTTTTAATTTTATTAATTTATTAATTATTAATTAATGTTTACTTAGTTACTTACTAAATCTTATGACAGTGTCTGTGAGTTGGGCACGTGGTGTGCAGAACTGTGCAAGCCACTGCTAGTGTCGCCATCTGCTGTTGGAATGTTCGCTTGCTTGGCCCTGCACAAGAAGCTGCTGTATGCGGGCGGCGAAGATGGCAGCCTGAGTCAGCTGGTAGTCAAGGGAGACCACGCGCTCGTCACAGACACAATTTCTGTCGGCGCTGCGGTGACGTCACTAAGCTTCAACCCGTCTCATTACAAGCTCGCTGTCACCAACGCACAGGTCTGTTCAGCTGCTGAAAATGCAGGACTGTAAAATATGCGACGGACTGGAATTTGAAGGACGGACTCTCCGTGTGTGTTTGAGTTCGATGAACGATTATAGGGTGTTTACACGATCCAGCAAACGTCCGGCAATTAGCACGTGTATTTTGAATACATTTGCTGGAAGTTTGCTGGACGTTTGCTGGATCGTGTGAACAGCCTATTACTGGCACACACTGTGGTCACTTTTGAAGGCGCATAGAGAGCGACGTAACCGAAACTAAACAGAACTGACCAATGAGCGACCAATGAGCATGCATTGAATGAATGAATGAATATGTCAGTTTGTATAGCGCTCAATTAAAGTAGACCTCAAGAGCACTCGCAGCCAAATAAATGGGTTTTGATTTTTTCGCAAATGTATCTCTGGACAGTGATGAAGTCCGCAGGTCGACGGGGAGGCTGTTCCAAGTGGCCGGGCCAGCCACGGCAAAGTCCCTCCGACGATCGTGGTCTTTGTGCGCGGCACGACGAGTGCCCCGCTGTTTGCCGACCGCAGCTGCCACATGCCGACGACAGACAAGACCGGGGTGCGCACATCTGCCAAGTATGACGGCGCCAGACCATGGAGGCACTTGAAGGTGATCATCGCTAGCTTGAAGGTGATTCGCTGGCGGACCGGAAGCCAGTGAAATTGACGCAGCACTGGAGTGATGTGGTCGAACTTTTTAGTTCCGGTCACGACACGCTCTGCTGCATTCTGGACAGTCTGCAGTTTCGTCAGAAGGCCGTCACCGATCCCGTACAGCAGACTGTTGCAATAATCAAGACGGCTGCTGACGAATGCGTGCACCAGTGTCTTCGCAGCCTTCAAAGTCAGGGAAGATCTGACCATCCGTAGCTGGCGTAGTTGAAACAGGCACGACCGGCGTAACGCGGCGACGTGGTCAGCCATGGTAAGCTGGCCGTCGATGTTGACGCCCAGGTCAAGCACTGTGGACGACGGCTTAACTCTCCTACTACCGTACATTTTTACACCCATCCGATACCACTGGGGTCAACGTTGACCCCAGACTGTTTTCTAAATATATTAACTCCATTTTGCACGGACGTTATAACTGTACGTGCAACAGCTGCTGTAACAGTTGCAGCAACTTTTGCAGCAACTGCTGCAGCAACTGTTGCTGCAACTGTTGCAGCATTTTTTTTGCTGTAACTGTTGCTGCAACCGTGGCGGAACTCTTACAGCAATTTGTTGTTGATGCAATCATAATTGTTACTACCAGCTGTTTGTTATTGGACCTATGTTTTAAGTTACAGCATCTGTTTCAGCAACTTTTGCAGCAGTTTTGTGTTGCACTTGTGGGAAGTAGGCCGAATAAAATATCATGCACACTGTCAGACGCCATGCGACAGGTGAGTATTGTTCTACGACTAAATGTTGTGCATAAGTAAACCTATAATCAACTAAACGACATTATAGAGTTTCTCGCTACAGCATCAAATTATCAATTGTTATTCATCTGTTATTCAAGTAATATTTAAAATATCAGTCACTGAACAACATGATAACGTTGCTTTTCTGTTATTATTTTGGCCTAAGCTGTCAAGCATGAT
>Ga0209367_1009648_pt1 | contig 13041 bp, 7 predicted proteins | sample WorMetLIZISLAND2_FD_187412 | JGI IMG/M metagenome (GOLD analysis project Ga0209367, IMG submission 187412) | Marine gutless worms symbiont microbial communities from Max Planck institute for Marine Microbiology, Germany - Olavius geniculatus... ... | reverse complement strand
CAATATGTTTGTAACTGATCACCAGTAGGAAAACAGTATTTTAGTAATAAAACAGCAAATATAAATGTACAAAACATTAGCTTATACACTTGTTAACGTCAACATTTAAGGACTTGCACATCGAAAACAGCAAAAATTACAAAAGGTGATATTATTCAGCAGCACATTGACACACAGTCAGCGTGATGCGGGCAATATCGCCTTTTGTAATTTTTGCTGTTTTCGATGTGTAAGTCCTTAAATGTTGCCGTTAACAAGTGTATAAACTAATGTTTTGTACATTTATTTTCATATAAAGTCGCCTGTAAAAAATTTTCATGGTCGAGCCAAAGGGGGGCATCGCACCGTGCCCCCCTAATACGCTATTGCTGTTTTAAAATGCATTTATATCTTATTGATGTAGGCCTACACTGATTGCCAAAGTGGCAGGACCGCTGCTATCGTGCGTCACGTGAGCTTTTCTCAAATTACTTATTCCCTTTTCTTTAATTGTTTATTATCAATTTTGTTGTTTACTTTTTATCAGTAATAGTGAATAAATGATTATTTTCAATTACGTGCGATCTTTACTGTTAGGATTAGCATTACGGTTAGAACCGTTAATCGTCAGCGATCGTGATTTCAAAATCGCGGAGATGCGACGATCGCGCGGAACAATGTATCGCATGCATCAATTCAAGTCAGTTTATGTGACAGCAGAAGAGCTACTAAGTGACAGCGTGGTTGCCTGTGTAGTTGTACTGTGACTCAGTGACTGTAGCAAGCCTTGCAGCAGCAGCAGCGGCGGCGTCAGTGATGACGCAGTCAATAACGTCACCACTGCCGCCGCGCCTGTACGTGCAGTCATCCGTCTCGCCGCAGCGGACCGCCAGTGGGATTTTCGTTGACGAAAACGAAAACTAAAGTTGTCAACGACGAAAACAGCGAATTCGATTTCTAGGTCATTATTTTGTAGCTCTTGACATTAAATTAAATTGAATAAAGATCCGTTAACGACAACTAAAAGTACATCGGACAAAATGAAAACCAAAACTGAAGATTATTCCCAGAACCGAGACCCGAACTGGATAATAAATCAAAGCGAAAACGACACTGCGATGCACGGGCAGTCACCAGCAACATGATCGCCGAACTGAGCGTCGCTTCGCGGCATTCTACTTGCAGCCAGCTAGGTCCATTGCGACTATTCAATTACGTCGCTCGGTCGCTCGTCAGATTATCCGCGCTCTGCTGACTTCGCACTGCGCCACTCAGCACACCACAGCTCAGGTCTACTGTGTAGCCAGTAGCCATAGCCTCCATTGCAGTCCGCAGTGACGAAGGGCTGGGTGGCTGGCTCCTGGTACATGCATGCGGCCCGTCCCAGGACGCCAAAGTCAGCGGACCGAAGACAATTCTTTGCTTCGCCGCTACACTCAACACTGGACTGCTGAAACTAGAGCCACCAGGCCGCCGGTGATGATGCACGCCAGGACAAACACACGACAAAATTGCAGCAGCAACAGCAGCAGCAGCAGTAAAGGAGGTGGCGTAATTATTGATTAATCTCACAAAGTAATTGCCGTCCATCTACCCGTCCGAGTGCAGAGTGGACGACGCCGGTGCAACAGATAGCAAGCGCTGCCTGCAATCAAAACTGTCGTGCTCGCTCTATGCCACCGCGCTGATACGATTAGTTCTAAGTCGAGTCGTCGACATCAGCAAGCTTCCTTCCCACGTAATGCAGGCGCGTCCTGTCTTCGACCAAACAACCAATTAGACGATCAATACGAACGAACGTCGTAAATACAGTGAGTATGTAGCTCCGTCGGAGATCTTCATCCGACTGAGTCAATCACGAGAGAAATGTAGCCACGCAGATTACAGAGAGAGTGTGTGAAAAACAACACAGACACGCTTTAGTCCCTGTAGAAATAAATGATGCTTTCGGACGCATTAAGTCTTACCAAATCAGATACAACTGCTGCTGATGTGCGACTGAAACTTGGTGATTCACTTACGGTTTTCTGTACTGACAATCACATCATAATTTGCTTTACTATTTTAAATCTTTTTTTACATTCAATTGTAGTTTACGTGGTCTATTTACATATTAGTTTTCACTTAGTAAGTTATATACTTTTACATCATCGCGATACGCGATGTATCCTGGTGTATCCTACTCACTCACGCATTCACTAATTTCTGCAGCATAATCGACGTCAAATAATCACACATCAGAAAGCATCATCCGCTTTATGCCTCCATGTTTAAGCTTTGGTCTAGAAATAATACATTATGCGGGCGTCCTATCTCGTTATGAGTCTTGTTTGTCTGTCTGTCGGTCCGCCTGTCCCGCATGGCTCCTAGCTCAAAAACAAAAGACACAAACCAAAATTGGTGTGAAAGTTTATCGGTGCAAAAGCAATCGGCGTGTCAGTTTTTAGTTCAAAAAGCAAAACATTTCGCGTCAAAAAACCGCAGAAACGCGACGCATTTCAACTTCTTAATGCATATTTCGTACACAAATCTTGGTTTGTACGGTGACTTAATTTACTGTTAACGCCTGCGACGAGCGGACGGATGGCCGCATAGTTCGGCACCGGACGCCGATATCTTTTGAATACAGCGTTAAAATACACTTCGGCATGCACGTACACACAGGCAAACATTGCACGGTGCACTCAATAAGTGTAAAACGACGATGTCGACGACGACGACGACGATGACAATACAAACGACATCGACAAGCGGACATAATGTTCTTATAATTCGTCGAGTTTCTTATGAACCGGTGCGGCACTGCGCCCTAGCTCGCGACTCGGCACAGCATTATAACGCCGTATATAGTAGGCTACATGTACTACATGACATGTTGGTACGGGTCAACTGAAAATGCCGGAAACGAAAATGCATGACATGAAATAGCAGAAAAAACCGGAAACAGCAAAACAAGCCGGTTAACTACGTCAACTGAGCTTTGATTTTGGACATTCTTCAAATGGGAAAAAACGGCTACAGGGGAGCAATGACAAATCTAAATCTACTTAGGGCCTAATCTATTCAACCGCCTGAAACATTTAAAGCTTCCGAGCTACGTTCATGTCTTGCAATTTTATGAATTTTATGCGTTGTATTATTCACGTCCTGCTGTTTAGCGATCTGTTTTTAATGCCCTGCTATTTCATGCCCTGCAATTCCGATGGTCCGTCATTTTCTTCTCCGTCATTTTTAGCGTCCCCGTTCGTACGTGTGCGTGTGTCGTGAGACAACGTTTACGTAGTCGTGTCGTCAATACTTCGACCGACAAGATCGGTACAACAATAACCAGCCAACCAACGCTCAGGTCGTCTCAGCAGCAGCGTATTACATGCCTGGGTGATTTGGCGAAGTCGCAGACACAAGGCCTATACTTAGTCGGCGTAGGGTAGAGACAGGGGCTTCATTCAAAACGGCGTAAGCACGCCAAGTGGGCGCCTGTTCATAAAGCCGGTGACGAATGGGCGGCTGGGCTGGGGTGGGCTAGGGGGAACGTAGAGTCGTTTGTAGAGAGAATAAGACGGACGGGCGTGCAGAAGCATTGAGTGACGAGAGAGCGAGTGAACACAGCGATCGAACTGCAGAGCGAGGCGAGTTAGCGCCAATAGCTGAAGAGCGAGCTCCGACAGACAGTCCGACGCCATCCTGGCATACTTAGCCGCGCGTGTGGAAGCCATCGATTCGATTCCAGCGCCCGTCCATTCTTAGCACGCGCCGCTAGCGCAAGTTTCGATCCACAGACCGACGACCGTCCGTCATCTCTAAACGCAACGCCAGACCAGCCGCGCACAGTCGCAAGCGTTTTCTGCGCAGCGTCACGTGACACGTAACAAATTGTCAAATTGTGCTGCAATAAACTTCGCCATGACTCTTCCTGCAGCCAATGAGCGACATTAAAATATACCGAGTTATTTTTCATATTTATAGAAAACTGCAAAAATACTTTCAGAACGCAAAAGCAATAAAACGTGTCTCCTGAATTCTTAACATTTATTTATGTCACTGGTTAGGGACTAATACTTATTATTAAGAGGATATATGGTTACGGTACCGATAAAGCACAGTACTCAGTACCTAAAGCCCATGCCACGTTTGAGGGTGCAAACTGCATACCCTCCGAGTTACCCTCCTGCAGTGGTTCACGTGACAGCACAATATGCGGCCGTCCTATCTCCCTTGCTCCTCTGTCCGTCCCTTTCTTCGTAATCCTGTTTGACTACGACTCTGAGGAGAGGTGAATACGGATTTTCAATAACGCTAGCAGTGGGCGGATATACAGGTGCTGGTGCGCCGGTACGTATGGGAATGACCAGCACAGATCTTGAGCGGAGCGGCTGGTGGCCTGACTGACGCTGGTGTAGTGTTCAGTGATGGATGAATGGCTGCAGACAGCGCGTGCGATGCGCCAGACAGTCAGTCGGCCATCCATTCATCATCACTCGCGTCATCTCATACAAATTTGATCGCTGCTGCATGACCAGCCTCAGCAGCAGCTCATCTTAGCGCCATCCTGCTATCTCGCCCGTTTTCCCGGAAACCATCAGCACATTCCATTCCAATATAGCATCGAAATATTGCTCCCTGGCGCAAATCATTTTTGCATCATTGTTTACGCAACACTGTAACTTTAATTTTTCTCAATGCTGCCTGCAAATGTTCTGAATCTTATCTCTTAAGTTAAACGATGCCGATTTGCGTCATCAAGTCATATTTCATTGATAATACAGTTTATATAGCCTAATATTATGTTTCATTCGAAACAATGTCCATCACACTCCGCACATAAAATAGGTAGAAGCAGTACGAATCCCGCACTTCTTTCACAAACTTTAGCAACCAAACTGGAAAAATCCGGCTTACTTCAATAATTACGCATTTTGAAATTTAGTAGCGACGTTCGATCGTATCGCTTTGTTGGTATACCGCAACCAATTTTATTTCAGAAAAAGCCAACAGAATCTTTTGGTTACGTTTCGATAGGTGCAGCCAGAAAGCAGGTGTAAAGCAATTCACTGCGTGAGAACGAGAGTGTGCAGAGAAAAGCGTCGAAACTAGTCGCAGTGATGGCAAAATTGCTCGGGGGAGATCTGTAATTCACTCTCAGGGCGAATGTCGTGCTCCCGCGGTATAGTTCCTGTGGATGATCGTACAGTAATAGCCAGCTAATTACTTATTTAGCGAAATGATCCGGTAGCCAATGCACCGCAGTGTGCTGCTATTAGTTTACGCACGAATGCCGCGCACGGCCCATGGTGCTGCTACTGTAGGCTACATAGCGTGACATCTTCTGATTAAAAATTCAAGCTGCTATCGCGTGCCGTGCACTCATTTCTTGGCGTCAGCCAGTACGCCTACGGTCTCGACTGGATTTACGACATTAGCACGCGCATATAGCTTTACAAGATATGGAATTTATCCGAAAAATCTGTCTGGCATGCAGTTTTGTCTGCCAATAACTGCACGCGACGAATACGTCGCGATTAGCCTACTGATTACACAGCATGCAGCATAGCAATTAGCGACAAAACACGTCATTTATTCGACAGACGGGCGGAGAAAATTTGAAATTTCTGTTACATATTTCGCGGCATAAACAGCGTAGGCGACTACCGCGAGAGTTGGACAAAACGTTAAGCGATGAAAACTAGAAAAAATAAAGACAAACAGCGTACGAGTGTAGACAGCGACTTGGTGCAATGTCGTCTACATAATAATGCAGTCATCTATCAACTTAATATTAAGCAGTTGAGCTAAAAAAATATGTCGGCCCAATGCTGACGTATTATGCGGCCATGCGCCTGACCGTTGATTTTTAAATTGAAAATTATCACACCGATTAGTTCCGCTTGAGGAACGTTAGATTTTCCTGCCCCTTCTCGTCTACGAGTTAGAAGCTAGTACAAGACAGACGAACGGACAGATGGGCGGACGGGCAAGACATGTACTGCGGCCTATTCAAAATTTTTATTCGCCAGAAATCACATATACAAAAAAGCAAAAAAAAACGGCCATACAATAAAGGCTAGTCGTTGTTGCTGGTATTCAATAAGCTAAGACCCTCTCTGTCGTTCGCCCAAAAACTATACATCAATTTCCTGCTAAGTCGACACGAAATGCAGAAGCACTGATCAAACCTTGTAACGCACATATCATCGATTATACGCCCAGTCAGTTGTCTTGTAGACTTCATTATACACCGTGGTCCATAAAACGTGTTCTTTTTATTTTTTGAATAGCTTCGTGCAGCATGGACCGATTCTAATAATTTTTGGCGAACATCATCAGGAAAAAACTCAACGCAAATGACTATACTTTTGGTCACCGCACTTTAATACTGTAGCTACACTACCTTGTAAAATGCAGGTTGTTGAACCTGCTGTTTGCGAGTGGTGTCAACGTCAACTTGCATTCGTGCTGGAGGAAGACATTTTAAACACATGCTGTAATAAAGAGACTGTAATGTGACACGTGTGACTTTTTTAGATACAGTAGTAGCTATTCGTATTTGTCGCTTTTTAGTTAATCATTTTTGAGCCGAGGCATGCGCTATCCAGTATGAATTCATTGTTGTAAATGGCTAAAATGCGATTTCTGCATTGCACAAGGTAGTGTAGCGACATTATTAAAACGAGGCGGCCAAAACTACATTTATTAGCGTCAAATTCTTTCCTGATGTGGCGTGCCAAAAATTATTAAAACAGCCAATGTTTCACGAAGCTATTCAAAAAATAAAAGTGGCACGTTTTTATAGACCACGGTGTATATTGACTGCGTTGCACTAAGCGCACTAATGGCACAAAAATGCAACACTTTTAGTTGGAATCATTCTTATCGAAGTACACTGAGGTGAAATGTCAGACTTGCGTTCAATGCGAGAGCCGTAAAAAGCGAGCAGTGCACACAAACAAAAGCGACAGCGTACCCCATTACTATAAGTGAAGTGAATGTGCAGAATGATTTGTTTAACGAGACCAGCACGGAGTAAGTCTACCTGTCATACACGGACTCCTCCCATGTGTCATGTCGTCGTAATAAGGGTCTACATGTCATGTAAGCAATGGTGTAGGTGTGGCGAAAAACAAAGCACCGGCCATTGTTCACTGCTTGCACCTGCCATGCATGCTCCGCACAGTTTCCGCTTCCAAGTCGCGTTTTTGACATTCCCTGTAGCCCATATTTCCTCTACTACAGCTATCTTTTATTATTTGCGTCAATTGAGGCGTACAGTACTTGCATTGGTTCGAACTTTTCGCAAATTGCATGCAGCCGGTAATTTGTCTGACACTGACGTGCCCGAAGGGTCAGCATTTGGCCAATGAGGCGTGCTAACCATGAGCGATGCTGTATGGCCGCCATCCTTTGCCGAAGTCGCTGCATGTTGTCGCCGCTGTCGTTTTCCTGTAATTATCTGACAGACCCATGTATCTGACACAGCGGGTGTCTATGCTATTGGTTTGTACCGTACACGTCTACACTATAGTATACGAGGTATTTAAATGACTTCATTTCATCAGCAAATGTCTGTAGCCCGTTTACCTATTCAATGCCAACTCCCCAGTTAATAGAGCTGACACGTTGCTAGAGTTAAACTCATTTTAAATACTGTCTATCTACACCTGTACAACGCAGGCCTGTCTGCATCACCATGTAAGTCTGACGACATTTAAAAGTTGGCCACGGAAGTGACTCCGATACAGTGAACTCAAAGAAAATGGTCTCCGCTGCTACACAGTGCACATGTGTGGTCCAAAAATTTTAAATTGATTTTAAAGCCAAATGCTTGAGATATTAATTTAGTATTGAATACTGAGTCCGCAAAGACGTAAGCCGACGACCGTAGTCGATCGTGGCTGACGTGGTGGACCGTCTGTCAAAGAAACAGAAAAAAGCATCAAGGTGAATGACGTATAGTTATCGTTAGACGCAGAGCAGCGGCAACGGCAGGCGATGTACGTATAAGTCGACTTTGACGAGATGAAAGAATGAAGAGAAGAAGCTTCAGCAGCTGGTCGCATGCAGGAAAGGATGCTCCGCCGGACGGAAGGACGGACGGACGGACGGCTTATCTCTGGCGACGCTGCTCGGCGAGCTTAATTCCCGCCGGTCGGTCGCGTGTGTGGCCTGTGAGCTGCACATCAAACGACTTAAGCCGGGCGAGCAGCTATACGGCGAAGCCACAGTGCTGACAGTGGCAGCGCACACACGGTCTTCGTGCATGGGACACAGATCTACGTTGACGACCGGTGTCATATCAAAATGTCTCCCCATGAAAAATCCGTCCGGGGAGAGATAATTACAGAACTGATATGTCTCCCGCTTATTAAAATATCGCCGGCCCCATAAAGTCTCCCATTGTAAGATCGCTTCCCAGAAAAGTCTCTCCCGGCCGACAATTTACCGGGCGGGACGGATTTTTGCCGGTAAATTGTCGGCAGACTTTTCTGGAGAGCTATCCTATACTGGGACACCGGCAGTCCGGCACAAAAACGTCAGCGCGCGGATCCGTTCCAGCTTCCAATTTACTGCAGCAGCAGCAGCTGCTGTATCCACGACAACGCGCGGCATCATCGCGGACAGAGACTACTCGATTACTGCAATCAATCCACGGCCGGCGTAATCACATCGTTATAGGACGTTACGTTATGACGACAGCTCAATGTAGCGAGCGGTCCAGTCGTCTTGAGATGCCGGAAATGGCCCATCCGGCGAGATTCACTTACGCAGATGTTACGTAACTGTAGCTTTGCTCTTTGATCCGACCTAGATCGATAAAATCCATCCATCTGTATCGTTTGTGTACAATCTGGGGAGATTATCGCTGTTATATCTGCTTACGTCTGGAAATATCATTTGCTGAACATTCAGGTATACTCAAACAGTTCTAAACAATACGAGGCAATTGTTTTCAGCCTTGAAGCCAGGTTATAAACGCCAAATATGTTGCAAAATTTATTTGCACTCAACTAAAACTTTAGTAGGCTAACAATCGTGAAAATGAAACATAGACCGACGTGGTTAATAAACACTAGCTGCAACTTCCTCATCTTAATTTTAAATGACGATTGTTGGCATATAAATAATTGTTGCAAATAATGTAATATCAACTTTGTGTTCAAAACGTACTTGTAAATGCATTATTGTTGAAAAGAATTCCCAGTCAGTTAATGCAGACAGGACGTTTGATTTTCATCTTTTGCCCCAAGAGGCTTCGTTCCCAGAATGGCAGTGCTAAATAAAGTAAATATAAACTGCTCAAGTCTAAGAAATCGCTTATAAATGACACGGACGCAGCACGCAAACGCCAGGACGCATATTCGTGTCGAAGTTTGACGCGCTAATCAAACACGGCTCGCGCACTGACTGCCCGCCGTCACGTGATCACGTCACGTGACGACCCTCGGGTCCACTTGTCTATCTATGTCCGTCAAAGACGCCGATGTCACATAGTCCGGTCCGGCTTCTTTCGTCGTTGCTGTCGATTAATTTAGCGTTCTTCTGGGATCGGTCGGCGTCGCATTTCGCTCGCTCGGTCCGCCTTTTCGCGATCGTCGACGTCGTTCGTAGTCTATATATGTATGCCGAGGAAAGTTATCTTCTTGCTGATTGCGCTGAGCAGCCTGGACGTGAGAAGGCGGAATCTGCAGTCCGTGGTCGGAAGCAGCACGACGAATATTGGCAGGACGCGTGTTCAAGTCGGACGGCGCGCACGATCCAATTTCCGACTCGCGACGACACACGGTATTACGTACGAAAATATAGGAGGACACACGACAATACTATCAACTCGCGGCGCTCAAACTAGCATCGAATTTGAACGACATATAAACGCTGGCTATATAGACGGGATGGATAACTGCATCTGCTGTAGAGGATAGATGCGGCACTTAGACTGTGTCTGTGACCTTGTATCGTCGCCGTTTAGCGGCATTTTAGCAGCGAAACAATATAACAGCATCAGTCTCATATGTAGCAATGATTGATAGCACTACCAAACCACACGGTTACCACTTTTGCTGCGGTTTTTGTAGCAAATATACGGATACAAATGATGGATACAAGACGCAGCATGGCTAAAATTCATATAGCATACAAAAAACTCTATGATTGACTACGCAATTAAATATAGCCAGTAATAATAAGAAAAATTTATAACGCCGTTCGGTGATATACGGAGCGCTTAGAGTTGATAAAAGTGAGCCAGCATAAGAATTGCTATATTTTATACAATAACGACATTAAAATCTTTCGATTCAACTTTCAGAATATTTCAATCGCGTTTTATACGGCGTACAGCAGAAAGAACACAAATAAAAAACACAAATAAAGCAAAGACAAAATGTGCGTATATTTTTTTATCAAATTGGACCTGATAGACCTGTAACAACAACCACGATTTACGGGAGGCTAAGTAAAATCTATTAAAGTTAGAAATTTACATCATCCGTTAGCAGATTTACAGTACAAACGCATTGTTTTAAAATTATTCTAAATATACAATATCAAGCATTACGGCCTAAATTATTTTAACCCAGATCGTCTAGCGAATGTGTATATAAGTGAAGTACCAAGAGATGAGTTTGTTCTAAATATACATGTACGCTGAAAGTTATTACAATAACTTTTAGATCTAACGCTATTTCACGTTTTATTCACGTTGTAAATTAATCAATTCAGCACAACTTGTTAGACGCGACTTGACCTCAGACGCGGAAGCCCAGTGCTATCGGCTATACGTCTGCCTCGTGTTACTTTTCGCACGTACCGACGTCTGCAAACAGGTGCGTATATTCAAATACAGAAGAGCCAGTACAAAATGCAGTACGCGACGCCATAGCAGATAATACGAACCTGTACCAGTCGAGTCCTCGCTGATAGTGACGATCAAAGAAGTGCACCTCGGGGCCTGGAGCCCGCACGTCAGGGTGGATGCGTAAGAACTCCAGCAGAGCGCGCGTCCCGCCTTTCTTCACTCCGATGATGATCGCTTGCGGCAAGCGACGCACTGCAGTCAGATCCTCCGACAATCCGTCGACGTCAGCGTCTGACATAAATTCGTAGTCCTTCCTATGTAAGCTTAAAGTCCGTTCCAACGCAGAAGAATTACGGCCGGAGTTCAGCGTCGGTCGGTCGGCGATATCTGTCCGCAGATCGTCGAAGTCTGCAGTGTCGTCGTGTACGACGGATGTGGCACGCGGGTGGAACCTCAACGCCGTCGAGCGTCGACGAAGCGCCGCCGCGTGGCGCTGCGGTCGGTAGTCGTTGAGGTCGACGGCGCTAAGACCTGGCGCCGGCTGGACGCCCAACAGAGCAGCGTCACCAGCAGACACAATCAACTCAGTCAGCAAATGAATGACCACGCCGACGACCACCACGTTCAACCACGAACTGACCGCCGGCACCATCATCATCATGCTGACCGCTGACGTCATACGTCACATGACGTCACTGTGACGTCACAGCTCATCGCGCTCTCAGCGGTCACTCGCTGTCCGTGCTATCGTTAGTTTTCACTGCTGCGGTGGACGCTTGCGGAGTCAATTGACCGACGATGCGCTGCGGAGTAGTCAGTTGCTTGCTGCGTGCTCGCCTGCGCTGTCTGTCAGTCCAGCGCTCAATCAATTCACTCTCAGGTAGAGATAGGCCTTTACACCGTGTGCGTATACCTACAAACAGTGCATCGTCGGCGCCGGCGGCCGTTCCTCCGTGCCGTACGTGTGTAAACTGCGTAGGTGTCGGCACACAGGGCGGAGTCTATTCTTCTTCACCGGCCAATTGCAACCTAGGCCTATTCGTATACGCTTTGTCACCGCGTACAGAAAATAATAATTTTAAATGAATATTTTGCTCTGTTTCCGTTTTGAATGGATCAGTTAGCCTACAGGCGTGGTTTCTTGACATGAGTTTATCACTTAGAAACCAAAAAGCAAAACTGTCAACTTCGCTATCAATATAGGTGCGATACTATTTGATGAAAGACACTGAAAACTGACGGAGTGATCAATATCGTTTTTGTCTGTGCAAAATACCGGGTAAAACAAAAAAGCGTGACCACTTTGTTTTAGGCCTACAGTTCGTAACTAAAAAAATGTTGATCAGATTCGCACCAGATCTGACAAGAATTCATGCCATTTCATCGAAATCAACTTTGGAAAATAAAGTAATAGAGCCTAATGACAATACCCCGAGAAGCGCTTGGCGTAATTGTAGGTTTTCAGCCAATTAAAGATACTTTGCATTTCGCTGAACAGACTATCTTTATTATTGTTGGTCTTTCTTTTGATTTTGTATGGACTTTTGTGGATGTGCCGAGCGCTTTAATGACTGTAGATGAGCTCCTTCAGATCTTTACACTCCACAGTTCAATGTTTTTCGAAATTATTTCTAACGTGCGATCTGCTTTCGAACGTTATGTCATGCCGGAGTGCATTTTGTTTTAAATATTTTATTTACTTTTGCCTGTTTGATATAGGCTCATAGACTTTTACCTTACCAAATTTTGATGCATCTACCTCTGTTGTGTAGTTTCAATCAAATAACAAACACGTCATTTTACTAACCGTGTCCTCCAAAAATTGTCAAAATTGTTTTCGTCAGAACTTCGTCAAATTTGAAATTTTTACAACTTTGATAATTTTAAGCATAAAAATATAGCAAAGAAAGTAAAATTATGTGAAGTGCACTGATTTACCATTTTTGCGTTCAGACTAATTAATTCGCGTCGTTTTCTGGGAAATGGTATACAGGGTGCGGCAAAAAAGTGGACACCTAAAGTTTTTCGCTGTTTTCTTAGCAACCGTTTGAAATTTTAATTCGAAATTTTACAGATTTATTTACTGAAACATTCTACATCAAACTGCCAAGTAAAATTTGATTCTGTTGAAAAACGACGAAGTTACAGACTTTTTAACATGACCGCTTACAGATTTTTCAGCATTCAAAAATGTTCCGGCTACAACACCAATTTAATAACATCGTTGAAACAACACAGTTAAATAATGATCAAATGCCAGAATTCCATTGTCA
>Ga0209367_1009647_pt1 | contig 13043 bp, 8 predicted proteins | sample WorMetLIZISLAND2_FD_187412 | JGI IMG/M metagenome (GOLD analysis project Ga0209367, IMG submission 187412) | Marine gutless worms symbiont microbial communities from Max Planck institute for Marine Microbiology, Germany - Olavius geniculatus... ... | reverse complement strand
GTGGCTTGGTTAGTGTAAGAAATATCTGAAGCGCAATATCTTTGTAACTGATCACCAGTAGGAAAACAGTATTTTAGTACTAAAACAGCAAATATAAATGTACAAAACATCAGTTTATACACTTGTGAAAGGCAACATTTAAGGACTTGCACATCGAAAACAGCAAAAATTACAAAAGGTGATATTATTCGGCAGCACATTGACACACAGTCAGTCACCGGTTGTGCTCGTGACTTGAATTTTTTGGCATAATGCAATGTAAGGCAATATTTTCGTCACAATCAGGCATTAATTTCATATATTTATGAAGCTTAAATCAACATATTATATATGCAAGGTGAAATGTTTAATTAAGAGCTACATAAATTCCGTGAGTGAGTTTGACCGTGCCATTGACCTTTAAGTTTGCAGTATTTGTCAGGGGCTGAAAGTTTGAGATCTGCTAATAAAATCTCACATATAATATGCATCGTTTTACCCTGAAACTTGTTCTAAAATTTGTGGTGCATATTATACATAGGAGTAACTGTTCAAATATTTTTCAGTTGCTGTGTATAAACGTCGTAAACTCATTGTAATGATTGACCGTCTGAGGAAAGTCATGTGACATACGAAACACGATCATGTTATTGGACACTGCACCAGCTGTCCTGTCAGTCTAGGGAATCAGTTAATCATATTTTAGCAACAGCAGTGCAACATGGCTGACCCGGGGTAGACTACCATAAGCAGACTAGTATTGACTCGGCAAGTCATTTGGTTCGTACTGTGGAGCTGTTTATTGCTGCATGCCATCTATGGTCCATTGTTCCCATCAAGAACAGCAGGCAGCCATGCAACTGGCCATTGGGACAGCTGTGAAATATGAGGTGTGCATTAAACATAAGATTACAGCTTTTCACACTGTGCCATAACTGTGAACTAAGGGTGCGTGCTATACTCAGGTGCGCACTGTAGGCGAGATTTTGCGAATTGCTTTTAGTATTTACTGTCATTATGTGCTCTGAACTAAACTAGACTGCACATCGTGTTTGAGATAGTAAGTAAGATGTTTCCACTGCAGCCGAGTGATGTGTGTGTGTATCTGTGACAGTGTTTACAAGACTACTGCTGACTATATACCGGTAGACTTAAGCAAAGAGTCCACTATTGACACTTACGTTCGAGAGATCAGAAAACTTTATCCACATGGCGTTGACATCTTGGTGAATAATGCCGGTAACTATGTGTCACAATGCTCAGTAACTATGTCACATGTCATTTTTTTGACTGGCTGAATGTTGGTAATACAAAGGATACAAAGGTCACTCTTGAAGTACATTGCATATTCAGTGCAAATGCAGTAAGACTACCTGTAATGTTGAAGTTGATGATGTAAAGTTATTTTCATTCGGTGCAACGTATTTTTATCATTTTGTGTTTGTGGCTGCTCCCAAACAGTTCCATATTGGTAGAACTTAAATGTGCCAGTAGTAGCGTCAGCAGATGTGCATCCATTATATGTGGGATACCTATTAATTACACATAGTAGATGGCTCTTCGGAATAATAATGCTGTTCAGTGCTGCGATGGAGTTAGGTGTGTGAAAAGTCTTGTTCCAATAAACAATTTTCTTTTGGAGATTTTGGTCGATTCAGGAAAAGGGTGCGACGAAACATCGCACTGGCCTCACCGACCGCACCGGCAGGAAATTACTGCACCGGCGCCTAAAACGACCAATTTGAGCATGGCGGCAGCTGCAGATGATTGGACGCTAGCCCTAGCGCTAACCCTAACCCTAACCCTTGAACTGGTCGTTTTAGGCGCTGGTGCGGTAATTTCCTGCCGTTGCGGTTGGTGAGGCCGGTGTGGTGTTTCGTCACACCGTTCAGGAAAATAGATTAGTTAAATAACAATTGAAGTTAGTTGGTGACAGCAGCAGTGTTGCAGTACTGGCATAGTTTGCATACGGCAGCTGTAACACCAAAAACGCTCTACCATCATTCAAGACATTTAGAATTTTATGTGGTTGTCAGGTTTTCAGCATGTCAGTCCAATTGAAACTTTTCCGGCCGACAAATGGAGTTCACTGATAGCAGTCTTGCTATCAGCACCATTCCATTTGATCCGCCACTTGTTGCCTGACATGCGGCAGCGCAGCTGGGGTCGGATAGTGAATCTTGCATCAGTGCACAGCGTTCGTGCTTCAGCGTACAAAGCTGCATACGTCTCAGCCAAACATGGCATCGCCGGCCTGACAAAGGTATCATTTCTGCGTTATTTGCAGCATTAGTTATCAATCTTGCTTTTGGTTGCTCATCTTTAGTAATAACATGATGGTGCTGATCTAGTGAATGGTTATAGACATGTAGTGTTTCGCGAGATGTTGCAGTAAAGTCTGACGTGGAGATGTGTTTATTGGAAAGTGTTTAAGGTAAGAACAGATGAAAGTTGTTGATTTTGTTCAAGCTTGTAGTGGTCTCTGTTTTTTCGGTTACTGAGTTAACTTGCAGAAAATTGTCTTTTCTTCATAAATGTTAGGTGCTCTCTAACAGAGTCATTAACAGACTTGCAATGTTGAAAGCTATGAACCGAGATGTGTAGTTTTCTTCCACTTTTTTGTTTATTGTTTTACTTGATTGTATTGCTGTGTAGTGTACTTTTAGCTTCGTAATTGCTGCTATATTGCTATATGATTTTATTGTGCATTTTGCCAGTGTGGTAATGTGTTTTAAGGTGGTTGCATTGGAGACGGCGGGGTCTGGAATTACGTGTAATGCAGTGTCACCGGGATATGTCGACACCCCAAGTATGTTTACTGCATTGTGTACTTGAATGCAACACTGACTAGCTTGATTTCCAACTCTTGGCTACGTCGATTGTAATATAGAGAATCTGTCATTTAATTTTTATTTATTAGCTGAACAATGATGTTGCTGTAATGTGCAAGTGTACTGTAAAAGTTCTAATACAAACTGCCTTACCTTACCTCCGGGGTGGGCAGGCTCTTACACCTGCCCAGTGCTGAGGCCGTATCAGTTCGGCCCAATGCGCATCCCCGAATGTAACCACAAGGTTACAGGTAACGGCTATAAAGCTGTAGACGGCTGTGAAGCCGTAAATAGATGGCTGTAAAGCCGTAGTCAGCTGTGAAGCCGAAACCCGCACAAAAGCACTGGCAACGTGTAGCAAATCTGCTGTCACGGGTTTGGTCAGCTCTTAGTCAGCTCCTCGCCTCCAGATTTTAGAAATCTTTCGGGTCATCGGTGCAAAGCTCCACCACCATGACAAAGTGGCTGACCACGGTCGGGAATACAAACTGCATCTGAAGTATACTTTTTGGGTCTGTTATACAAATCGAGGGTTTTGGTTCATTTGTTTTAAGGTTTTATTTAAGCTAGGTCTGCAGTAAAAAGCCATGTGTTAACCTGGGGTTGTATGCATAACAGTGTCATAAAGTTCAAACTAAAATCAATTTATGTTGGATATAGTGCTAAGTTAGTATATCTTTTCGCTAGTCGAACTGTTACTTCCAAACTAGCACAAGTCGCTTTTGTGACCTGTTGTAAACATTTAGTCAGTCATTGTCAGGGTACATGTAGACTAACATTGCTAAGGACAAAATAATGACAGCTGCTATCATAGCTTGTGTCGTAGAGGACTTCTTGTGAGTTAGAGTCAGTTTCACTGTTGAAATTAATGCCACTACTGAAAGTCGCTGAATAAAACTTATTGTCCCATACTTTTCGCTTTTTGTGTCTCGCATCACACTTTGCCCACAGAGCTGTACTTAGTACCAAGGGTGTAGCAGTCAACAAGATAGTCTTGGCCTATGTTTTAGGCTGGTTGCGTTTACGCTAGGAAATTCCAGAGTCAAACTTTTCTGACATCAACTACATTGCTACTAGCTAGTCACTCTCTGTGACAGCATTTTGCATGTGAAATGAAATGTGAACACGTTTTGTAGTGTACATGTATATGTGGAAATAATTTGATATGGCAAGTTGTCATTTGATGTTTTTAATGCAAGCCGGGTCTCTATTAGAAATTGGTTTTTTATAACAAGCTGGGGGTTATAGAGCACTTATTCTAATGGAAGCTGCAGATGTGAATTAATGGTTCAAGTCTGAGGTTTTACAGTACTTGTGTCTTACAGTTTTGCAGATGCAAGTTCAGATGCTGGCTGACCAAGAGCAAATAGACTACAATGCTGCAAAGGTTAGTTGAACATTTACAGCAGACGTTGTTCTGTGGAGCCTTTGAACTTCTTGCATACCTTATTGCATTGTGTTTATGGTGAAAGTTACTGCACATTCAACAACAGTGGATGGAAATAATTTACCCAGTAATGACTTAGGATTTTGTATGGCTTAATGAGAACAAACAGCCGACACTAAGCATATTTAGTGGTACCCTGCAAGTTGTATTGCCGTTATTATTAGTATGATTATTTTTTAACTGTTGGTAGTAGTTGCTGAGAAGAAACATTAACGGAAAAGTTACATAGTTATAACTCTAATGGCCGTTAATCTGGGCAGTTTTCTCAGTAAAACTTTCATCCTACGTATTAGCATTGTTGTGCTGAATGAAAACGTATATCATCTGAAACAAAAAGCTGCTTTAATGATCGTAATCACTCAGTTACTCCACTGCCCATTATATGCTATTTGCTTGGCACTGTTATTTGTTGTAAATGTTATATTTTTGTTTTTTTTTTGTAAAATTTTCTGTGTTTGGGGTGGCCACAGGTCATTGAAAGTCCTTGAAAAATAGTTTCCAGTTTTTCACATGCCGTAAAGTTCACTACCCTCTAGCATCCATAGTTCTACCTCTGCAGACACTTTCCGTCGCCTCCTTAAAACTCACTGCTTCCAGCAGACTTACTGCTCCCCCTAGCGGCTCAGCCAAGTGCCTCAGATTCGGCCACTGGCTGACATTGTGCACATACTTACTTACTTACTTATAAGTCCTTGCATTGTTTTTTGCCACCAAGCATATTTTACTCTTCTTTCTTAGCAGATAAGTTTCTGGTTGTAGGCTCGTTTCCTATCAGCATATCATCCATCCAGAGATGCAATTGGCATTGATGAGGTTTGTTTCTAGCGTGTAAATGTAGTTAATGGTGCATTGTTTGCATGTGAAAATTGTATACTGTGTTTGTCGGCTTTTCAGTTTCAGTTACTAATTACTTGAGAAATGTAGTTTCAGTACTATGCCGACTTCTCGCTTTCTTGTTAGTTATAGTTGAACTGCTCAGCTAATAAGCAGTTATCTTATGTTGTTGTTTTGCACTTGATTATAAACTCGCAGAATGTAGATTTTGAGCATCGATTGTAATGCGAAGCCTAAATAACATTGTTTGAAATAATTAGAGTATTTCGTCATCACCAGAAAATCGTGCAGACCATTGACTGACTAATATTTTGCAATGCGGCCAAAATATCCAGATGATTCTGATACCCTTTAGTTAGATTTTGTGTATGTGTGAATTTAGTTTTGTAGTAATTCAGTTAGATTGTGTTTGCATGTGAAGCCTTAGTTGGTTAATGTTATGTTTGTGTGTATGTGCTGTGGACGGTTTACTGTTGTTATGTGGTTTTTGTGTTGTCAATTTGTTGATTTTTTTGCTGTCATTTTCGTTGTCAGTAACACTACAAATAATTGATTGCCTGGAAAGAATCATCTGTAACTGTAATGTGTCTACTCACTCACTTACTGTGTGAAATTATGCTGGTACGGTTATATATTTGATACTTTGGTTTACCAGTACTACTAAATTGGTTGTGTTATTTGTCTTCATCTGCCACTGTTAGCTGATGAAGCCCAAATTCTGTTATGCCGACTTTCACTGAAACTTTACTGTCGGGAAGAAATTTCGTTGGGGAAGTTTTGTCAAAAAAGTTGCACACGCAGACCATGAAAGTTGCAGGTACAAATCATGAAACGGGTAAGTCGCGGGGAAGTTTTGGGCTTTCAAACCGTCAAGATGGTTGCAACAGGTGCACAACAAACCCGTTTGTGTCGCTCTGATGGAATTTGGTTCGTGACAGGACACAGGTTAAGTCGCAGACTTTGTCACAAAGTTGGTGTAATGGAATTTGGGTTTAAGCAAGCTGGTTGTAAATGGTGGTTTCATTGTAGGTGGCTGAGCTGATCGTGTTCCTCTGTTCTGATGCTGCTTGTCACATGACAGGATCAAACATCATTATGGACGGAGGATGGTGCGCTAAGTAGACTTGTTACTCAAGTTCAGCGTTGTTAATCGTTGTTATAGTTGATCGTTCTTGTTATCAGTCGGGACCAACTTGTTACTTGTTGTTGTTGTTGTTGTTATTGTTGTTATTGACCAATTTGGAGGTAATTTAAATGACTTTGGCCTGTTATTTATTTAGTATTTTTGAAAAATTAAACATAATTACTTTTGCTGCTGTTGCTGATATTTTTTCAAATCTAGAAGTGCAGTTATAGTTAGTTATACGTACATATGTGATGTCTTCAGATGCGTAGTTATTTATGCAGATGTGCCTGACTGTGAAGCTTTCATGTTTGCTGTTTTGCAACGAGCACATTGTGCAAGTTTATAGACTTATTTATACATGTCTGTTGCTTACTGTTTTTGCACAGCAAGCCGAAAGTGATTTTGTGCAACTTACCAATACTTGGTGCTTGTTTTGTTCTTGTACAATAGTGTATTCAGTACTTTTAAGTGCACTTTGTGGAACATGCTGGATATCATGTGATTTATCAGTGGTGGGAGTGCGAATGGTTATATACACTGTATAGATGAAAAATGTTGCCTACGGTAACCAGAAGGATTGGAAAGTGGGACATATGAAAGTTGGCTGATATATCACACAGCGATGGCATGAGACCTGGCCTGTAAGGGTACGCTGCAATGTTAACTATGTGTAGGTTAGATAGAAAATGAATCCATTTGTCTGGGAAACTTGGAAATGTCAGAGGGTGTCCAGCTGTCCAGTGAAAGTTGGGGAATTTACCAAAAGTTTGAGAGATTTCAGGGAAAGAATCATTTGGAAAATGTTAACTTTGTGTTTGGCCAGTGGTTGTATTTGCCATGTATTAGCATAGTGTGTTTTGATGGTGATTTTTGGCAGATAGTACAGTGTTATTATACTGCTATTGCTGTTGAGCGTTCACATGCCGTATGGAGAATTATTTGGATTGGCGTTTGTGAGCTTTGTGATTTCGGCTGTTGGACATGTTGAACATGAGGATGGTGTGGAATGAGTTGAATCATGATGTGTGGCATCAGAGACATAATATTGATGGAACTCGGGGATGTTGAATTCTCAAGCCCAGTGTTGTCAGTGAGGTCTTGCTGTTGTTGGCATTGTCCCTGGCCTGATGATGATGATGATCTGGTTCTCACGATGTACTAGCATTGTTCCTGGTGTTACTTTGGACTTAAGCTTTAAGGCCTTGTTACTCACATTCTCATTTATGGCACAAAATAAAGTATGTCTTGGTTTCAAAATGAAAATCCGTTTGTGTCGACTGCTGCGTTAAACTTTGCTTTGTTTCACTGGTCTTGGTCTCATTCTTATAGTTACTGGTCTCGTCCTCTGCCTCACCAATTATTTTTGGCCTTGTTCTTGCCGCAATATTCCAGAACTGTACATCGACTGTCATAAGAAGGCTTAATTTCATTTCAGTGTTCAATCCTTAGATAGTGCATAGTTTAGAAACATCAAAGTAAAGTTAACTTGCTAATCCAGGTTAATTTGGAAAATGCCTGATGCAGCGATATGTGCACGTTTCACTATTGGTGCTATAGCTTAAAATTTTGTGTACGTGTTAATACACTGTAGTTTACATGATGTGTTATATTTTTGTTCCAGAGTTTCAAGTGGAGAACATATGCACTGTAATTTAGTTAGTATAGTGTCATCACGGACCAGTTCTTCATGATGCAAGTTTTGTGGGCTTCACACAAAGTTATGTTTAGTTGCCTTAAAGATCAGTAGATCATTAACTGCTGTTTGCATGTATTTGACGACAGTCTACATTGTTTTGCTGTCTGCATATTTCGTCGCATTAGTGTGACATTTCTGATCGTTTTCTGCCACTTCACCTGCTTGTTTTTACATATCTGTTGATTGTTGTTTCTACAGATTAGTATGCAGGACAAATTCTAAGGCCATTTTTTTTTGTTTTGTGTATATGAAAGTTGTTTGCATTAGAATGTATAATTGAATGATTATTTTTGTTGACATACCGAGTGTGAGTATTTAAAATAAGTTCTCATAATTGTTTCCTGTGTCATTACTAATTTATTATTTGTCTTTGCTGCAACTTTTCCACACAATACGCGTCTAGCTAACTGTCTGTCATTTTGAGGTCATAATTCTTTCAAACGGTAACGACAGCATTCAGTTTGTTTAACTGTGCAATTTATCCAGAGTTATGCTGGAAATGTTTTGAAGACATTATTAATGGTATCTACGCTGTGTCTCAATAAAAAACGTGTCACTTTTATTTTTCGAATAACTCTGTGACACATTGGCCAATTTTGATAATTTTTGGCAAGCAGTATCACGAAGAAACTTGGCGTAAATGACTGTAACTTAGCCCATCTTACTTTAATACTGTCATACTGGGGCGCACATGCGTCAGCTGAAAAAATTACAGAGAGCACAAAATGATTGAAAATCTGTCACGTATCCAACATTAATCGTATTTGTTTTAAGATTGTACATCAACGAACTGAAATAACACATCAACAGCGTCCACCGCTTGCATTTGTGCTGGAGGAGGACATTTTGAGCACATGCATTAACAAAATGACGTGATGTAACACTTGCCGCCGCATGCACAACCCAGTAATGATTTCATTCTTGTAAACGCCCAAACTAAGACTTCTGAATTTCACAAGGTAGTGTAGCAACAGTAGGCCTAATAAAGTGAGGTGAGTTAAACTACAACCACGTACGTCAAGTTTCTTTGTGATGTTTGCCAAAAATTAGCAATGTTTCACGAAGTTATTTAAAAAATAAAAGTGGCACGTTTTTTGTCACACGGTGTAGTGCAGTGCGGCTCTATTCTGATGCCACAGATCCGATCGATAAAATGCAACTGTTTTACGTCTGAGTGCAACATAACAAAAATTAAAGTTGACATTAAATAATTTATTTTGAAAAAGTTTCTGTCAGACAGTCTCACTAATATTCTGCTACTTGGACATGTGAAAGCAAATAAACAGTGAATAGATAATCTAAATCACAGGAAAACGAATAGGCACAATAACATAATAACGATCATTTATTACGCCAGATTGGCTTAAAATCCGCACAATGCAGTTATGTCCGTAACATGAAACGCAAACTGTCTAGCTGAAAGCAAACCTGAAATTAGTCACTGGCTACATTGTTCTAGTGTAGCCAATTCACGTAGAATTGGCTAGACTGGAACAGTATAGCTAGTATTTTATACTTCAAATACCGTACAAACGGTACAGTGATAACATCACTGCTAAAATTATCGTTATGTAGAACAAAGTTGCTCGTGGTCAATAATATCTGGCATGGAAAGTACGTTAATTGCAGTAGTCCTAGTGTAGCAAGATTCGACTCGTAAGCAGAGAGTGAAAAGTGGACAGCTGTTCGTTGGCAATCATCAAATACTGATAGATTATTTAAATGTTTTCACTGGGACATTTTCCGTAAAATTTGCACCTTAATAAGCCGGCTGGATATCGCCGAATGAGCAGTTAAAAGTTAAAATTTAAAGCTTGGCCGATTACAATTATTTACTTACCTCGGACTGAGTAATTTGGCATGCAGTTATGGTCAGTCTTATGTAACGTTTAGACGAGGCGATCTCGCCGCGAAGATCGCCACGACTGTCTTCTCGTGTATTCACTACAGGTGACCGGTCGCCGCGACTATGCAAATGAGCATCAGTCACAGCCCACGTTTGGCGGGAATATATGTACTGTGTTATTACACCATTGATGACGTCACACTGTTTACGTTGAAAATAAAGTCTGAGGATGATAAAGTCGATGTTAATTTGTGGAATTACCACTTAGTTAAAAGATATCTGGTACTGTGAAAAGCTGATGATCAGTTTTGAGCTGCAGCTTGAAAGTAGCACTGTTCTGAAGCTACTGCAATCTGGTCATTTTTTATGCCAATTTAGCCATTGGCTGCCATACACAATACACCGAATATTATTATGGCCATCCAGGCCCTAGAAATCAAGCTTATTTTTGATTGGTATAATTTGCATAGCGGCGACGACCCGCAAAGGGGTTGCTTGAATGATCGCCTGTTCGATTGCGGAGCGGCCGTCGTCGCCGCGACAGTTGCTTCGTGTATTCGCTACTGGCAACTGGTCGCGGCGATTGTCGCAGCGACGATCGTCGCGACAATCGCCTCGGGTAAACACTACATTAAGGTCTGAGACCGCGATCTTGTGAAAGACCAGTCTCACACCGGCCTGGGTCTTGTCTTGGTTATGGAGCTTTGTCTTGGACTTGGTCTTAACATCTTGATCTTGTTTCCATTACCGCAGACGCGTCTCGTGCGTGGACAGTCCGATCGTCAAACCCGACGTACACAAACAGGCGAAGCTGTTCGACCAGCACACTGAGCACGATCACAGCGAATACTGAGACGAAAACTTGTACAGCAGGAGCACCGTCAGTCAGCGCAGCCCCGCCCGGAGCCGGAACGACGTCAGGAACTGTCGTCATCCGCTCAGTGACGATGTGAGTACTCAGAACTCTGACGGCTGACCACGCCTCTGCTCCGACTGGCTCGATGTAGTTGGTCGGAAGCAGAAAACCGAAACGACCTCTGTCACGTAGCTCCAGTTCGAACGAATACCTGATACCAGCGACACCTCGTGCCCAGTCGCCGAACCCTCCAGAAAACTCATCTGAATCGCAATGCACAATGTAGCATGTAGGCCTACATAATGACAGTCTAGAAAAGTAATTTTATGCCTGTAGTAAATAAATATTTTTATTTTTTATCGGCGTTGATTGGGACTAACTCTGACTGGCGCAGTAGCGCTCCAATTATCAGGCAACATCTTTGCGCCACATTTTCTCCGTAGGGTGGTCCATCTGTCTGTCTGTCGCCATCTGCCGTCTGCCACATTCGTGCACTCTACTTAACACCGTTTGACGGATTTTTGAAAAGTACACTCGTGGAGTTCAATGGCACATTGTGTAGATGGAGGTTCCTCACTGACCCCAAGAGAAAGGAAAGATTTGGGGTCGACCCCCAGCCGAAACATGCAATTGCTTGCGATCTATGGAGTGATTTATTGCCACCTTCTGCCAAATCACTCTGGTCGTTGTTATTAGTTTATTACTGGCAGCAAAAACTGCCCTAGTAACTCCATAACATTAGTTTACGGTAAAATGACAGCCAGACTGAGCAAGTATAAGTCCAGCTCACACAGCAGTTCTGGAGACGTGCCGTATCTGTAGTCGATGCCATTGGTTTGATTAATGGCATCGACCATCTTTGACATCAACACCATCTACAACAAGCATGCATTGCGTGCACATTGCACAGTGTACAACTCGCTTTTCTCTCACTTATGTTCTGTTAGCAGCAGTTTGTAATTTGTAGAAAAATAAGTGGCGATGCAATCGAGACTGCAGAAACACCGATGAGATCGAGACGCCGATAGAGTATGTAAGTTAATTCCCTGTCGACTAAGGGCATAGGGAGCGCTGAAAGCTCCCCAGCCGTGTCTGCAACCAAAAAGTGGCCGAAAACGATTTTTGGTGCATTTTAAGCTCGAGAAACGCATCTGATGCATAGCACTGGCATTTTTGTGACTCGCAAATGCACAGCATACCGTCACTATCTCAACAAGAAGCTCCTGTAGGGGCCTAGAAAGTGAAAAATATTCATGGTAATTCGAACAATTTACGGTCATTTTTGTCGTTTCAAAAATGCTCAAACTTAACAGAAACACCATGTTTGAAACAGCGTCTGCCCAATCTAAAAACGTCGGTACGGTAGTATACTTAGTGTTTTATTTGCTCAATTTCTCAAACCTTTGCAGTATCCAAACCACGGGCGTTTTAGGCCTAATCTCCAATTCTTCCACCGCCGCTTATGTGATCTGCGTAAAAAACGACTACAAATTTTCAACAATATCTTCGTTTCTATAACTCTATCGATATACTTTTTCTTGCAAAATATACTTTAGTGGATGATACGACTATTGTCGCTTTTTTATTTTTACTATGCACATTCTAAGGTTGGGGTCTTCACTACTGCCCAGGACCTTTACGCAGGCCTATGTGATGCGGCCCTGAGCAGACGTCAGCCAGACCACCGAATTAATTGACTTACGGTTTGATTGTGTTCGGAAGGATAGAGTTGGTCGGTATATGCCCAGCGCGTCAGTAACAGCTGTCCGTAGTTGTGTACGGTGATCAACGCTGCAAGACGGTCCTGTCTCTGACGGATGAAGGACGAGACGGCCTTCGTCTCCAGCTCGCTAGACGGCCACGGACCACCGTAGGTCTCCCAGCACGGCTCTTCATTCGGCGACACTGCACAGTAACATACCCAGGCCTGTACAGTGGCGTCGTGCGTTAAAAAAAGTATGCGGGGCAAACATTTGCAATTTTTTGACAGACACTATGCCTACAGATTTTCGGCGCAATTTTGACATAAACCTGCAAACTTCCGACAGAATACATTATGGATGCTCAGAATTTTAATTTTAACCCTAAATTTTCTCAAGTCGGAAGTTTTTAACCCAAATTTTGCATTTTAAACCGAACATTTTCCGACAAGGAGAAAAGCAGCTGCCCCCAATAAATGTAAAAAAACGTTTTATACGTTATTTTTTTCTTGCGACTTTTTCTTACGTTTTAACGTTTTTTTTATTTTCTCAACGTTTTTTATTTCAAAACTAGAACTTCAAAACTTATTTCGTTCTGTGGAACGAAATATCTGTCCCACTGCCACGCTATATAGCCTAGCAGCTGCGTTTCAGCGTTTGACGCTCTTGTGAGCCTGCAGCCAATTTTGTCTTTGAATAAAAACGGTTGGTTGCCATGACAACAGAGG
>Ga0209367_1009646_pt1 | contig 13043 bp, 11 predicted proteins | sample WorMetLIZISLAND2_FD_187412 | JGI IMG/M metagenome (GOLD analysis project Ga0209367, IMG submission 187412) | Marine gutless worms symbiont microbial communities from Max Planck institute for Marine Microbiology, Germany - Olavius geniculatus... ... | reverse complement strand
GGACCAAACTTCGCCGTACTTGTTTCGCCTAACGCAGGACGAATCGCCATAGACGGAATGACTATTTGATTTTGAATATCTTCATCCGTTTCGGAGATATTCGCCGCCGAAATTCGAAGTCGTCCGAAATCGGGCCAAATTTTGCATGTTTTTCGCCCCTGAAATTTTTTTGGGGTGCGCCCCCCAAAAATTTTGGACCGGCATTATAAAATTCAGCCTAGTTCTGACCATCATGCAAAATTTCACGCCGGTCGGCCCACGCATCTCGGAGATCTCGCGAGGAAAGAAAAAAAACTTCTAGACTAAAACATTAGTCCGCTCCGCAAGCTATCGCTTTCGGGCGGACTAATAACGCACGAAGTTTCTACCGGTTTAGAAGTTGATGTCGCCTGAAACGTCGCACTGTGAACGCACGCAGCATTCTCTAATATAATGCGTTGGCCTACCGCCCATCAAGATAAGGACATGGTCACAAGTATGACTGCAGAAAAGTTGCCAAAATGTTTTGCAAGTGTTTTCCGTTTTATTTAACGCGTAGGCTATGCAGGTTTACAACGTTTGCAAAAATGTTTTTGACGTTAACAGCTGTGCAAGTGTTTTTTTTGTATGTGAAATACATGAAACAAAAAAAAACACTTGCAAAACATTTTCGCCATGAATTACATTTTTACTTCCAGCTGTGTGAAATTCGCGGAATGCTTCGACTTCAAGGTGGAAGCACTATTTTTTTCGTTCGGTAAGGTGCAAGATAGAACCGAAATGAAAATAACATAGAAGCTAAAAATTAAACCAATAATGCCCACAAGTAAGCGATAAAGTTAGAATTAAAACAAGATAAACAGCTGAAACAGTTTTAGACATATTACTCTTGCCCAGTTTCTCGCAACGTTTCTGCGCATGCATGTCTCGCAGAGAATGGTGTTTCAAGTTTTTGGTCTATTGCACGCATTTCCGTTCTAGTAGGACTATTTTCTTTTAGTTTTATCGTGCATGTCTTTAGTTGCTATTCGTTTTCCACCAAAAAAGTTTAGCTGTGAATATACGTTCTGAAGTGCGGCCAGTGTACTGTATCGTGTTCGTAATTATGAACATAATAACAGAATCAGTGTTACGGTGCATCATTTGTATACTGTTAATTAACTCAAGAGATTGCAACAGCAGCGATGTCTATTGTATAAAATAACTAAGTATTCGTGCTGCATTATTTATTTCAAGCAAACGGTTAGACATTGATTCAAACTACTTAATTAGACCACGTTTACCTTACACTGGTACTGTTTTCAGTTTATGAGTAATGTGAGCGTAGTCTAATTACGTTAGATCACTGTTTGGAGTGGGCTAAGTTCGTACTCATTTAGGCTATACCCCGTTTACACGATGAAGCTGGCTCGACGAGCTGGCTTCGTGTGGACTATGCTTTATGCATGCTTCATATTTGCTCGATGTTTGCTCGAAATGTCTGCTCGATGTTTGCTTCATCGTGTAAACGGGGTATTACCCAGCAGCAGTTTAACTAATACTTAAACTAAGGCCGTAGTGGGTGGTAGCCTGGTACGCTCGTATGATGACAGCCATGTATATGAGTAAGTAAGTAAAGACAATTACGTACAGTAGGCCCTCAGTTATACCATTGCGGTTCTACACTGGCTCGACGTCGCTGACAGCATTCGGTTCAGGCTGTGCATCCCGGTGTATAAAAGTACTTGTAAATTAGTTAATGATGTATAATATCTATCAGACGTCAAATTAAAAAGAATGTAAGTAAATGAAGCACAACAAAGAAGACCAATAAGAACAAGTAGAACAAGCCACATCGAACGTAAGCCAGGCTTCTAATGCCTACGCATCCAGGTGCAATATAATTATTGTGGCATCGCACGGTGTCCCTGTGACAGCAATGTTTTTTATTTTATATTTGTTTGTTTTTTTCAACAGTCGCAACAAATTAACCACTGCAGAATAGTATTCAATGTGTCATTATTTTTTTCACATAACGACAATATACACTGCAGGATAATCAACCACGAAGTCACGAGACCGACTCAGTAAATAGTAAATAGCACGCATATGAATGCAGTTTGGCGTCGCCAGCTACAGGGCACATGCGGCACGTGTCACGTCGACTTTTTAACTGATTAATTTTTCACACCAATTCAAAGCCAAACATTCGATTGCATCTCAACTGTTCAGTAGAAAACCAGCATAGGGATTCTGCATATTCTGGGACATCAGTTCCGCAGTTACTGTCATTGTTTATTGCATGAATTTCATAATATTTCGCATGTCGCTGTTAAATTATTTTCTTCCATATCTAGTTACTAAAACTACAGAACTGAAGGAAAGTCTATGGCCTTACGTTCTCGGTTAGCAGACAGACGGACAGATGGCCTAGATCCGTATTGCGGCACATTAGGACGGCCGCATAATAACGCCTGAAACACAGTCTCTCGAAACATTGTTTTGAAAATGTTTCTGTTGTAGTCATACATGTAACCACGGCCTAAGCATCAGTTCATACTAACTTGGCCTGATTTGCTTCAGCTTTACCATGCCTGTCATTACACCTGAAATTCTCAGAATCCACCAGCCGCATCGTAGGATCGTGGGTTACAAAAGCTGAAGAAAGAAACCCTAATTTTCTAACAAATAGCTGCAAATTTCCGACAGAGGAGATTATGGGTGCTAATTTTTTCGATTTGCCGCTAAAATCCGCCAAAACGGGTGACTGGAAATTTTCAGCGCCCAAATTTCGCATTGTGAGAAACAAATTTTCCAACAGTGAACATTTTTCCGAGAGGTTAAAATTTAGGGAAAGTAGGGACTGCCCCTTCCTCCGTCACGACACCACTCTCAGTTCAGTGTATTTTGACACGCCAGCGCAGCACGAAGTAGCAGCCTGCGCGCAGGGCGACGAAGAACGAGCAAAGAATAGCGAAGTCGACGTAAAAACGCGCGTATTCGACGTCAAGTTTACGTAGAACGTCGTCTGGCTGCTGAAACAAACACTGCCGTGTGTCGTCATGTTCACAGTCGAGTGGCTCACGATCGAAGCCGTAGATCGCCTGCAGCATGCCTTCGAACCCGTACCTACACGCCACCAGCAGTGTTTGCGTCATTAACGTTTGCTCCATACATTGATCACAGCAGTAAACGTAAGTAAAGGTAGTCCTTCCCAAACCAAGCAACAGCTAATCTTCGTCTCCTTAACCATCACTCAGCCAGACATCATTGTTTTACACTGCAAGACCACCGATACGGGGCTAGTGCATCGCACGCTGTGAGTGCCAAGTCCCAGTTTTTGCTCGTACTCATTGCGTCTATCCACGGAGCCAAGCCGAGTTAACATGAGTGGCTGGATTCTCAGTCAAGTAACGACGATGAAATCTGTTCTGCCCGCAGTAACGACGGCAGTATTGTTTTCAGCATCGTCAGAACTTTGTGAGCTTAAAGCTTTGAACATTCACAGAGACAATGAAATTCTGGCATCTGATCATTAGTTAACTGTGTTGTTTTAACAATGTTATTGAATCGGTGCTATAGCTTGAACATTTTTAATGCTGAAAAATCGGTATGAGGGTCATGTTAAAAAAATATATAATTTCGTCATTTTTTAATAAAATCATATTTCACTTGGTAGTTAGCCGTAAAACATAAAACTTTAAGGGGGGCTACTTTTTTGCCACACCCTGTAAATGTAATTCGCTAGATGGCGCTATTTCATTACTTCCCGCGGAAGCGACTGCGTCTACCCGCGAGCAGTACTTAACCTTGAGCAAAGTTTGACGATCTTGGTGGGCTTGGTCGGCAGTTTTTGACCTCGTTTACAAAACTGTTAAAACGACCACACCATCCGAGTGCAGCACCAAGTATGTGTACTTACCGCATGTATGAGAGATATGAAAGCCAATGCATGTATGATGGGATAGTGTCGAGGTTGACGAAAAATCCGCTGAACAGAAGAACAGGAATGGACGTGACTGGCGCCGCAAATACCGCCACCTAGCGGCAAACACGTCAAACGATACTGTCATTGCTAATACGCTCGCCAATCTGTACAAAAAGTTGAAAAAGCTCAGACATACATCGTACATGCTCGTTTATAAAAAAATGACAAAAGCAGCTTAGGCCTACACAGACAATGAAAAAAAACGAAAAGGAAATAAAAATGTGCACGCATATTTTACACACATAGGCCTAACAGAAACAAACAAAAATACACGATCGAAAACAAACAGCACAGCTGTAACTGAAGAAAGCAAACTACAGCTGCAAAGTGGTTTTTGTGTAATGTTGTCAGTGAATTAAAATATTTTTAAATGGTTAATTCCAAAAATTGTAATTTGTCGTTTAATAGTAATTAGACTACTGACTTCGAGACTAGTGCCAGCGCTGATGAGAAGGCCGAGCGACTGTGCGACCAGCGACGTTTGCGTGCAGAGCGTAAGAAACATGATGAAGCGTAGAAAGTCATTGGGTTGATTCGTCATCCAGTAAACTATACTGCCGTACAACATCGGAAATATGATCTGAAACAGTAACCACAGCATCCGGCCTTTAGTCGTTTTTGATGTAGTTGTTTGTTATGAATTGTCTGTTCGTAATCACGACACAAGCTGCATGTATTGATCATCAACGGGATCGACCCAACACACGTGGATAGACAATACAATAAACAGACAGAAACAAAATATGCAATAAAAAGCTATAACTACAGTTATAACTACACAGTACATGTATAACTATTGTATGAGACTATTGTTTGTTAAAAGCAGAGAATCACAATACACAACATACACAACGCTTACTTAACCAACATTCACGCTCTGATAAACAAAACCGATGCTCGCTCTGTTACAGCAGAAGGCACTGCCAGTACATTTATGTGTAAAATTTCAGATAAAAACGGTTAAGTTTACGTTATTATATTTTGGAGTCCAATTTTTATTCGAACACTGTGCAGCAAAGTTTAAAAAGTTAAAAATCGTCTATAGCTCTTTATAAGAAACCTATCACAGAGCTACAGAGCGCCACCTGCTATATAAGATCACTGCCACACATGCCGCTACTCGATTTAACTACCCTGGAGGCATGGAAGGCTGAGTTGACCTTGGTGTTGGTTATATGCGTAAATGGTTCATCTGTCTGCACACAGTCATTTATCCAAGTATAGTAACCACTTAATAGCAACCTCGGCGGGGATCAAACGTATGACCTTTCGATCATACGTCCGACACCCTACAGTTACATTACTAAGCCACTTTAGTAGTAGTCTGAATGAATTCTTCCGTTGCTTTCTCACCTGGAACGGCATATCGGCGAAAGTCTTGGCGAAGTAGTACGCTTTGACACTGTACCAGTAGTTGAGATGTTCGCGAATAAACACGCCCATCTCCATCGGAACTGAACACGCAGAAAACGGCACAATCTCAAAAACACCAGAATTTGTGGTCCCGCAAAGTATACTGCTACTTTATACGACGAGAAAATACGAACGTGCAATTAAAAATTGCATCACAGTCATCTCTTCAACGGTATGCCAAATAAAAAAAATTAACAAATAAGAAAGAAAAAAAACAACTGAAACAGCAAGCCAATTTCGAGTGAAATTTCACGGCTCCGTGAAAATACCAACTTGATACATACGTATGTGTGAGAGAGCGAAAATCGGTAGGTGGGGTGACAGAAAAAAAATCCTGATCCAATTATGACTCGATTATCATGAAGTCTATCTTTGTCATAATCGAATTAACATAAAATAGTTACGGGAGAACTTTCTAACATGTTAGAAAGGACTCGTAAATAGTAGCACCAGTAACAACAATACAGGGTGATGCAAACTTTAGCTTTTCGTAAATTGAGCAATTGGACAGTTTTGAAATCATTGCAGTGAAGGGTGGTCATGTTGAATATTGTGTTCAAGAGTTCAACATGACCACCCTGCACTGCAGTGATCGAGGCTGATCGATTTCAAAACCGTCCGATCGCTCAATTTACCGGTTTAGCCTATATAAAACGTGTATGCTCCACTTATTATGTGGAACCCTGTAGTAACAGTATAGGCCTAGTTTCAATGTTTTTTGCCCTGGTAGCAATACTGTGTCCAATTGCCAAGATTCTGTGAGACTGTAAGCTTAACTGTACTTGAGCAATTTATATTATCGTACTTGTTAATCATTTGTGTAAATTTATACTTGCTTAGGGAGTGTGTCTGCGTATAAGGTATTTAAGCTTTTGACTCGTTTCTTTTGCATATTTTAGACTATGTTGCTGGTCTTGCTGCTGCCGTCCACGCAACAAATTAATGACAATGGTGATGATGCATAGTATATCAGAGTGATAAAGTCACGTACAGGTCATGCACGTTGGCATAAGAGCGGTAAACATTAGAAACAGCATTCCAAAGAACAGACACCCGGCGTTGTTGAGCACCTTGGTCGACTCGTTACCAATGTTCATATACAGCAGACCAATTAGAATGCCGACCACCAGGTGAGATATCAGTCTCAACCGCGTCAACGTCTATACACAACCGACAAAATGACAGTTACTAGTAAAACGGTGAAGTAAATTTCTTTCCGAGTCATAAGGCCCATAGCGCGGCGCTGATCTCCGTTTCCTTAGCCCTCAGCCAGACACCAGTTTACACTGCGAGACCACGAATAGTAGTTCATCGCGCTGGGTGCCTCTTTTCGTCCTAGCTTTCGCTGGTACTCTTTGCACCTACCCACCGAGGGATGACAAGGCTGAGTTGACCTGGGTGACTGGTTACATACCGAGATGGTTAACCTGCCTGCAGACAGTCACTGATCCAAGCACTAACCGGGCTCAACGTTGATTAACCTGGGTAGCTAGTTACACAGAGTGGAGTTTAAATAAAACATTCGTCGTTAAAATTGTCTAGCCGTATTCATTAGACGTAACAGAACAAAACAAAAACAGTACTTATTTTAGCAAAAACAAATGAAACAACTGAGGCAATGCGCATATCAAGCTAACCGAGTCTCGGACGATAGAGAGGAATGTTCGAACGAAGAGAATACGGAACTGAGTGAGGAAACTTGTAGCAAACGTCTGCGAATCGACGCCCGAGTTGAGAATATCATCCGCGCTCTGCGGCTGCTTCTGAACAATTGCCAATGCCAACAGACAACGATGTATGGTATAACTACAATTAATGGGCAGAAGTTAACTAGAAACTTGCTAAAATAGATTAATTACATTTTTTAGTTGTAAAGATGTTCCCACGCTTTGTGCAGACATAATATGCGGCCGTCCATCTAGGTAGGAATATCATACTTGCCCACTGCACTCCGCCTAGTGTGCTGTGAACGAATCCGCCAGCTGTAAGTGAACACAAAAACAAGATACGCCAGATATACAGCATTGCCCAGAAAAATTTGACCTCTGGCAAGCTTAACCCTTGTCCTTTGTGCTGGAAATTGGCACATCGCAAATTTAGAGAATTTAAAAACCGTATTCCCAAACTATGCGTATAACTACAGCCTATACCTAAGTTCCCAGAGGTGTCATAAGTAAGCTATAAAGATAGCCCGACTCTGTACGATTAATTATTAATCAAAAGGGGCGAATGACACATAATAGTAGACAACTGAGAATCGAGTGCTTCAGTTACGAATTACAGTGGGTCTGAAAAATAATAAATTTTGCTCGTTCTATTTTACCTTGACTGGCTTAAGCTTCAATAAAATCAGTTAACTATTAAGACGGCGGCCAGTTAATCTAACACGAAGAAAACCTGTTTTCGTCGTCTGATAGGCTGACATTTTCTGTTCTTCAGGCGCGCCCTGACCCCGGAATTGTCGACGTCGCTGTTATCACTGTGGTCAGCAGCGTCAATGACCGTCTCCTTGACCTCTGGCAGGCCGGCGAAGGTCAAGTCAAGGTGAAAGCGTTTGCGCTCCACGTCGTCGTCAGCATCGTCTTCGTGAAATTCGTTCGTCGCCGCGCAGCTGCTCGACTTCTTGATTGCCTGACAGATATTTGCAGTGACAAAGTAAAAACAGCCAAATGCCATAATCGGCAAAAGTGAGGGGGAGGGATGGCGTGCATCACAATTAGTAGGCAGGATCACACACTGGCCAATACACACAATCCAATAACATTGTTTCTTTTGCGCTGCGCCGCAACCATCTGGAAAACGCTTCATCCAAAAATACGTTAAAAATTCCCTCGCCAGGTCCGAAATGAAAAACGCTACGAATGGCTACCAAAATCTGCGTGTTTGTTATTTGTGTCACTCTACACTTTTTCGTAAAATTTCATCCACATCCGTTGATATTTTTTGAGTTATGCAGCCGAAAGCAGACGAACGAACGAACAAACAAACAAACTGACAAACGTACTATGATCATAACCTTATTCTTTGTCGAAACTAATAACATGACAATGACTTACGTAGTTGCAAACAACAAAGGTTAAAGGTTTTATATAGTTTTTCATGAGATACCCATCGCGGAGCTACGGAGCGTCACCTGCCATATAGGATCACACAGTGTTACTTGCCAGCCGAGACAGATAAATGCGCCCCCACCTTAACCCCAGTCAGTCAGGCCGGTATTCAAAGGGAGTGAAGGCTAAGTTAGCCTTGGTGTTGGTTATGTACCGATATGGTTTACTTGTCCAAAGACAGTCCCCCCGTCCAAGCAGTAACCAACTGAGAGCGACCCGACCGGGAATCGAACCCACAACCTGTGGATCGTATGTCTGACACGCGACCGTTACGCCGCCAAGCCAACTAACCTTTAGCGAGTTGATTGGTTTCTGGTTGAATACGGCGTTGGCAGTTGATGTGACGTTCTGGTAGTCGTCATAGACATGACTCTTGGCGGCGACCACCAGACCCTGAACGACGTCACCGTACTGACCACACGCTACTTCCATCACTGCACTCGCAGCCAGCCACATCAACACACATCACAACACACGCTGATCGTGCCTCTGGGCGTGTAGTATACAGCCTCTACTTTGTGCTGGTTTTTCGTCGTTTTTCGTCGCTTTTTGTTCGCGGTTGCTGTTTTTTGTCGGATAATCTAACTGGCAATCTGTTCCTGACTGCAGCGGTACTGTTACATCGCAGCTGGACCGCAGCCTGCCGATTGAGATCCGACGGAAAGACATTACTTTTGAACATTATAGGCGGCTACTGAATGCGTATCTGTTCGTTTAGGCTGCGGCGCATTGTGACTTTTTTTGCTTAAGTGCGCCGGATGTAAGTACTGTTACTCACTCACTCACTCACACATCAGCGGTAAAACATAAGACCGCTGGGACTACCATTCCCAGCGGCCTAATAATCCAACATGCCACAATCAACGGTACACACTGACGGACGGACAGACAACAGTGTCGTAATACAGATGAGCGCTTAAACAACAGACGCTGGAGTTGTAAAAAGCGACTGTGCAAGTTTTTGGTCTTTTCTGGACATCTCGTTAGCGAAACGTCTCACTTCAGCAACGGTATGTAAAAGCACTTGCGAAACAACCGCGTGCGTTTCGCCAAAACTGTATTACCGGTAGCCTAGACCAATTTGCATGTTTTCGTCTCACGACGTTTCGTTTGCCGTCTTCACTGTATAGCTATAGACATTTCAGTGCTCGTAAAACACAACAAGTGGGATCATAGCCAATCGAAAAGAGTCAGTTCAGGTTTTTCACTCAGTATTTTGCCATTTACGATGACGACGGTTTAGAAAACTTTGCAGTTTACCCATAGTTTTCTGGCATGCCATAGACACAATATTATACTACGATGAAAACTAATTACTACTGTTAAACGAAGTACAGGGGTAAACAGTACCGAAGTCAGCAGGGTTATGATATGACGGACAGTTGAGACCAAGACTAGCGAGATACGGCACCAGACCAGGAACATTGCCGCTGTATATGCACTGTCCCTCGGCCAAAATATGCAGCTGAAACACACAGAAACAGATTCAGTTAACAATGATTAAAATTTGTAATAGCAAATAATCACGCGATTAAACACAGTAATTACGATTAATTACGATTAATCACACACTAATTAAAGAATAAACATAAAACATTTTACAGCAGAAAAAGTTAATATACAGCATCCACATATATCTATTGTACTTATGTGCTATAGTCTGCTACTTATAGCTTACTTTTCAGTCACGTTGATAAGCACTTAAAGCTGTAGTTCTAGGGGCCTGAACTCAAAATTTTCACTTTCCGTGTGCACAGAATTCAAAACTGCAAGCACTAAGTGTATTTATAATATAAAGAAAACGTAATGCGATTACATTTTTTATCCAATCAATTAATTTTAATCACGATCAACATTCTAACGCGTTAATCACGTGTTAGCTGCGAATAATCTGCAGCAGTAAATTTCAGCGGCAGTCTTACGTGATCGAACATGTCGAAGAGTTTAGCGCTGGGCTGATGAATCGTACAGATGACAGTACGACCACCTTGCGATAACGACTTCATCAACGATAAACACTGGAAACACGATGAGCTGTCCAAGCCGCTGCAACCATAAAACACTTCTCATAACATACATTATACAAAGGTTGAAAGACTGAAGGTTGTCTATAGCTTCTAATGGTGACGAATCGCACAGCTACGGAACGTCACCTGCCATATGGGATCGCACAGTTTTACCGGCCACCCGACACGGGTAAACGCGCCTTGCCATAACTCCAACCAGACAGGCGCGTACTTGATTTACTTATCCCGGACGGACGGAAGGCTGTGTCAACCTTAGTGTTGGTTATATACTGAGACGGTTTACCTGTTCACACTTCACAGACAATCATGCACCCAAAAACTAACCACCGGAAGTCGAACAAATGACCTTCCGATTGTTAAGTCCAACGTCCTAACCGTTAGACTACCAAGCTTGGTCCAGGTAACCTGGTAGTGCTCTTTAAATTCGTAATTTAATATTGTTTCAACTAGCTGGTTGAACATAAATTGACAGCACGTTTAGTCGCCATGAGAAAGTCCAGTCTACCTGGTCGGCTCGTCGAAGAACATAATCGGTGGATTGTTGACGAGTTCCAGCGCAATGGACAGCCGCTTGCGCTGACCTCCGGACAGATTCCCGCTCATTGTAGCTTTATCGTCCAGCAGACTCAAGCTCCCAAGCACGTTCTCCACCTGGCGCAATACACAACGGTCAGCGAATAAACACCTGAGAGCAAACGAAAAATAGCAATCAATTAATCAATCATTTTATATGAAGTGTTCGAAAACAACGCTGTGCTAGATCTGGCTAATATTTTACAACGTAGTGCAGTGGAACGCTTAAGGTGTAGTGAGATATTTGCGTATAACTATTTATTTAATAAAACCACACATCAGCTAAACAAAAAAATTAACATTAAAAAATAACACGGTAATACACAATAATAAAAATATTTTCAGAACAATCTAATTTTGTCAGTACGTACACAGAAAATCAATAACACTGTCAATTTCAGACAACAGCAGATCCTGGTATAATAGAACTGGCAACGGTAACCAAAAAAAGACAGAAAGAGAGATTACGATTAAACACTGGAAGTGAGACATATTACGATTAACTTATGGTAAATTACTGCAACGTACATAAAGAATTTCTTTAAATGGCAATATATAAGATAAATAGTATCACTGCCACTTTTTGACTGTATAGACGGAATAAAACTACGATATAAAACGTTTTTTGTCATATAATTTCGCTACGTACCACGCTTTTCTTGTCGTCGATAGAAAGCTTCTCGGGCAGTTTGAGATTGGCGGAACACATCATTGCTTCAAAGACACTGAGATGCGGCAGCAAACGGTCGTCTTGCATTATGTAGCACGACATCTTGCGGAAATGTCGCAATACCCTCTCCTCGCCGTTCACCAGTATCTGCCCTTCTACTGATTTCGTCCTGCATAAACGTATCACACAGCTGCGCTATTAGGGTCTTGCATGCACATAAGTACGCTAAAAGATCTCGCAAACGTAACATATAGAACATTTGGCATAGTGTAAAAATACGTAAACGTGCTATGCCTATGGATTTTCGATTTTACTGCAAAGTAATTTGGCAAAATAAAGAATCGCTCGTTTGTACTCGCCAGGTGGCAGCATAAAACTGACAGTTTGGCTGCAATGGCTCAACCCACATCTCCCCTTCCCCTATGAGAAGTCAGTTTTTATTCGTCATGGGACCGCAAGTGCACCTGCAAAATGGCATCAAAATCCGTCGAACGGTTTAAGCAGGAAGCACGAGTGTGACAGACGACAGACAGACAGACCACGCTACGAAGAAATGTGTAGCAATAGGCGAAATCATACGTGAATCCGCTGAGAATGTTGAGCAACGACGACTTCCCGGCACCGCTCGGACCGAGGATGGCCGACAGTTGCCCTCGCCGCAGCTTGCCTGAGATACACTTCAGGATTGTCTTCAGACCTAACACATACGGCAAGCGTAGGCTACATCAATGTCTCACGCATATAAGTGAACAAAAAAATATCATTTTTTCCACGTTGCACGGCATATTTATGTTTTGTGTATACTAATTCGTATAGTAATGAAGTTAATCCGGTACTCAGTAAAAGTGACTGATTAGGCCTATCAGCTGTGGCTGTTTCAATACATGATGTCAGAGAGAAGCACGGATTCAGCCTCAGCAGTCAGCAGCCGATTTTCACATTCATTCATTAAGCCTACAGGGTGGCCCAAAAAAAACGAGGCCACTCTGTTATATAGCTTCTAACTTCAGAAATACTGCTTAGATTTACACAATTTTTTTGCAGAAATCAAGGTCGTTTCATTCTCAACACGAAAATATAAGATATTGAAATTAATTATGTGCAACAGTGGCGCCACCTGGCGAATACGAGTTACTATTTAAATGACGCTGCGTTACCTGCAGCGCGAGAACATCCAGTTTATTGAACCAGACATGTGGCCGCCGAATAGCCCGGACCTTAATCCGGTTGATTTCGCCCTCTGGGGTGCGCTGCAGCAGATGGTGTACCACCAGCAAAGATATGACTCAGTCGACGAACTGAAA
>Ga0209367_1009645_pt1 | contig 13043 bp, 6 predicted proteins | sample WorMetLIZISLAND2_FD_187412 | JGI IMG/M metagenome (GOLD analysis project Ga0209367, IMG submission 187412) | Marine gutless worms symbiont microbial communities from Max Planck institute for Marine Microbiology, Germany - Olavius geniculatus... ... | reverse complement strand
ATATATTCACACATTTTTGCATATGCGACTGCACCGTCGATGTCGGCAACTATGCACATTGTCTGCTACATTCATAGCTAATGTGATAGTTTCTGTATTTTGTGTATGTCAAGACTTTTGTGACAACACAAAATACAGAAACTATCACATTAGCTATGAATGTAGCAGACAATGTGCATAGTTGCCGACATCGACGGTGCAGTCGCATATGCAAAAATGTGTGAATATATGTGAATTTCTAAAATAGTTTGGAAACGCCATTGCATTGTTAAAGTGCCGTGCCATCGTTGGCGACATTGGCAACTATGCGATGCCAGAACACTTTGTCTTCTGAAGCTCTTCTGAGCTGTCTTGGGCTTGCATTATCCTTCTATGATGCAGATAAATTATTCAGATACTTCAGTCTGTGACGCTTTTCGTTTTCTTTCCTCTATCCTCTCAGCTGTAAGCTTAAAGGTTGACCCTTTGTCGTCGTCGTAGTTTGTCTGTCACGGATGTATTGTGGCTAAACGGTGCACGATAGGGCCTAAGTTGCTATTGATCATTGTCAGGAAGTTGGATATTGGCTTTCAAATGACATGAAAATCATCGACCTTTGATGACATTGAAGTGAATGCACTATGATTGGAAGTCGGATGCTGGGCTTCGGACGTAGGTAGTGCGGTCGGCCCCACCCTAGCAACGGTTGGGATTCTTGTTGATGATGTGACACCTGAAAGCAAGTTGTCGTTGGTGCATTCTTTTCATTATTGTACACTATACCCATGCTTAGGGCTTGTTAGTTGTTACCATGTTACTTTTCTTCTTAGTCCATGCTATCATCAGCATCATTTCTTGGAACTAAACTTTGCAGCTATTGGCTTATTGTGTCATTGCCAAAGTGCCATCGTGTGCAAGAAAATAACTGGTATTACTAAAACGGTAACGTCGCGTGGATAGATACCATAGATATGCTGTTGTTGGTAGATTGCTACATCCGAGTGGGAGTACACAGTGAACACGGACAACACATCCTGTGATTCAACACCGAGCGTCTCGGCCAATGAGCTCTCGGAGAATGAGGTCATTGGCCGCCACTCGCAGCGAATCGCCACTCAGCTTGTGAGTACATGTGTTTTTACTTACATACTTACATACTTACATACTTGCTTAATAATAAGAGGCTGTGCATGGCACTGTGAATGGGTAATTGTCAGAGACCTGGTCCGGGCTCCGGGCTGGCGGGGGATCACGTGACGGTATACAGACGGTAGAGACGGGCTATCGAGCTGTGGCCCGTCAGACTGTGACGAACTGCCGTGCTGAGCGGCCGATACAGGATGCTATGACGTCGAATGAATTAACGTTTTGCTGTAAATAAATGCTTAAACGTTTGAATCGTGTCTATTCCTACACGTGCGGGGCTCGGGGATCCAACAGTAATGCGCTTTTGTTCTTAGGTACTTTTCCATTTTTCAATCTGCCATTGCAGTCATTTTGCACCTTGTTTAGTTTCCTTCTATCGAGAACTGAGTACTGACCTGCCATTTGGCAGGTACACACTTGTGAGGTCCAAAGACATGTGTTCGATGGGGTTCCTGACCCCCAGAGAGGGGAAGATTTGGGGTTGAATCCTCTACCCCCGGCAAAGCGTGCAAATGGAAATTGCCAGTTCCACCTGTCGAATAGAAAGGAAGCGATTCTGCCTATTGTTAGGTCATTGGTCCTTGTTCAGTTTCATCATTTTCTTATGATAGCTTGCTGTGAAGTTGTGTCAACTTGCTCCAGAGTTTCAGTTATTTCTTTTCAAGTGTTATACACTGGGCGACTTCACTTTTTGACTTTGACTTTCGCTGAGACTTTCGCTGAGCCTAAACTTCCATCTAAGTACCTACTTAAGTCAAAAAGTGAAGTGATTTCGCTGAGCGAAACATGGCGACTAACACGGATAGTTTAGTAAATGAAAACAGCCTGTTACCAAAAATAAACGCCGTAATGGCTACACAGTGATGTAAGACGTTACGTAATTACGTCATTTGCGTGCGTGGCACAATTAAATAAGCGAGTCCAAGCGTAACTAGTTGATTTATTTCTGGTTAGGTTTACCGGTTTTCCGCTATTTTTAATTGTTTAGTTGAACTTTGGTCTAAGTACAGACTTTGGCATTCAGCTTTGGCTCTGGCTCTGGCTCAGCGAAAAGGCTCAGCAAAAGTCTGTCAGAAAGCGAAGTCACCCACTGTTACTGTCCTAGTAGAAAGACAATAGTTCAAGCGTTATTGTTATTTATCGTTAATGGTTGTTTGTGGCTGCTAGGCTACATCAGCGGTCAAGGAGCTGTCGTCTTCAACTGACAAAGGTGAGATCTCACATGCCATACATGTATCACGCATGTGTTGTTTTTTTCTACCTAGCATATGATATTAGGTGCTAAGGGTGCACTTTTCCACCAACAGCTGGCTTTAATTGGTGCTCCTTTCAGATCAACAAATTGGTTATCAGACACCACGAAGGAGAGACAGAGGCCCCAGACTCATCTATCAGAATCGCATGGAATTTCTCATCTCTTCGGGGCATGGCTATATTAAGTGGTTACTGCATGACTCTCTGCAGACGGATAAACGATTTTGGTACGTAACCTACCAGCAAGGTCAACTCAGCTTTTCATCCATTTCGCGTAGACAAATCTAGATAAATTGGCCTGTCTGGTTGGGGTTCAGATGCGGCACTTTTACCTGTGTCGTGTGACACTGTGTTATAGCATGTGACACCGCTCTGTAGCTGTGCGGCAGTATTTTTCATAAATGGCTATACACATCTGTAACCTTTGTTGTGTCCTGCTGTGTTGTGTCCTGCCATATGCAATCAATCCCATCTCTCAGCCATAGTCTAGTCAAGGCGCCTGTCCCTGTTCGGACACATTGCACGAATGCCTGATGAAACAGATGCAAAACAGATCTTAACAGCTGCCCCCACAGGAAACTGGACAAGACCACTGGGACGTCCTCGTATTACATGGATGAAAACCATTTAGCAGGATTGGAAATCCAGCAACCTTAATATGGACGATGCAGTTGACCTGGCGCAGAACCGTCCACTCTGGAGATTGATGTCTACGTTCGGCGCTACGCACTCTTAGTGGTGCTTGCCAGAAATGATGATGATGATATGCTGTGGGAGTGTGGCAAGGCTTAGAAGTTAGAGTTGTCAGTCGTCAACGTCAGCTGGAAGCTCGTCTCTTGCATCGACAGTCTGAGGTCTGGATAGATTATATTATTATATTCCAGTTATATTGTGTTTGATATATTCTCATTAATACCAGTCCGTGCGGTGTGCGCAGTGAACTGCATGTTGTGGGAGAATGGCGAGGCACACAAGCTTGAGCTGAGTGTCGTCGACATTGGCTGCAAGATTGTTTCACGGGTTGACAGTTTGATGTCTGATCAGCCATGCACCTACTTCACCCTTGGCCTGGTCTTCTCTCTGGTGCTTATGTTTCTACCTCTGGTCTACCGCCTCTACCACGCCAAGGATCAGCTTGAGGCATTGAACTTGTACCAGCTTGAAGGACTTCAGACTGCAGCCCAGCTAGCGCTCAACAGTAACTGGAGGTTCGTCAGATTAATTAATTTGATATATTGTTCTATATTTTCATTAGTACTAGTTGGTGCTATATATTATATTATGCTGGATAACTAGAGGTCCGTCTGTCCAGTCTGATCCAGTCTGTGGGTTAACATTTGGTGGCGTCATTTCATTGGGGAGGGCAGGAACTTGCAGTTCTCTGACAGACAGTTGCATATTTCCAACGGTGGAGAAGCTTAATTTTTCTTTAAATTTCCCTGAAATTGGATTCTTAACCAAAAAAATTGTATTTTTAAAAGAAAATTTGCTCAGATGAAAGGCATCTCTGTGTGGTTGTATTTACTAGCAGTATGTAATTTGTTGAACAGACATTTACATTCTCTTTGTTTTACAATTAGTAGATTTTTTACAAAGTACAAAATCACTTTATATGAGAAAATATGCCACTTTACCTTGTGTTATGTGTATTGTTACTGGACCACTGCAAGTGTAGAAAAGTGACAATAATTATCACCTGTGCCTGTGTTCTACTCCGTGTGTGTGCAGGCAGACAGCGCTGATCGTGGATATGGCGCTAACTAATAATAATAATAATAATAAAGCGGATTTATACACGGCGCCTAAAAGCAGAAGTCACTAGGTGCTGCAGTTTCAATCAGTTAAACAAATATGTCTTTAGTTGCGCTGTGAACTGTTCGTAGTCTTCTACGGCCCACAGTGCAGCCGGTGAACTGTTCCAGACTCGTGGGCCAGCGACGGCGAATGATCTGTCACCGAGCCGTGTCCTTGTCCTCGGTACAGTACAAGTGACAGAGGCGGCTGAACATAGTCGGCGAGTGCATCACGTGGTGTGCTTGTTTACACCCTAGCCTTCGTTGGTAATCATTGCACCTACATACAGAGGGATGGCCAGGCTGAGTTGAACGCTCTACTCTGTGTGTGCAAGCAGACGGCGGTGATCGTGAATGGCTTGTTGCAGCAGTTACGTCTCTGAGTCTTACGACGTTCTTCCTGCTGTCCGTCGCACTGTCAGTCCATTTCACTTTATCTGTGTTACCACTTTCCCTTGTGTAATGAAACACCGTGTATTGTTGCTCTGTGTGTGCAGGCAGACGGCAGTGATCATGAACGGCCTAGTGCAGCGGTTTTCACTGAGTCTGATGATGTTTTTTCTTCTGTCGGTTGCGGAGAAAACTTATCAGGAGCGTCTGCTGTATGCTAAGAACTTCTGCTATTTGACGTCCTCACGGCGCGCTCGCAAGTACGCGCTGCCTCACTTTCGACTCAACAAAGTACGCACGATACGATCGTGGCTGTCACTGCGCTCCTTCCTCAAGGTGTGTCCAGTTCACTAGTAACCGTTACAGGCGTGTTACAGGCTCTTTGTTGGTGACCCATCACAGAGCTGCCACATTTCAGGGTGGTCCAACTAAAGTGAAGCCAACTTACATTTTTGCTGGTAACATTTGAATGCATAGGTAAAATTCAATGATTTTTTACAAATGTGATAACACACAAACACAAACACAATAGTAACACAAGTAGTTCAGACACACACATTGGGAGTCATAAAAATTTAATATTGTTCGTCAGATGGCGTAACCAGGTTAGGTCATTTTGCTGACTTACTCGCATAGGCCGATAATTTTACGTCTGTCTGCGGCAGTCATGTTGATCATATGTGGCGCCACCTAGCGTGTTAAGTGTTTATTATGACAAAATTTTCTTAAAATTTGCATCACACCACTTCTTGTTGTATGCAGTTTACATTTGCAAAAAATCATTGAATTTTACCTATGCATTCAAATGTTGCAAAAATGTAAGTTGGCTTCACTTTAGCTGGACCACCCTATAGATCACAGTGCCACCTGCCACCCGACAAGCAGGCCAGTAGTGGATTTACTTACTCCAGATGGATTAAAAGCTAAGTTGAGCTTCGTGTTGGATTATATACTGAGATGGTTTTGGCAGTCTCCCTTCCATGTAGCAACCGTTTGATAGCGACCTGAGCGGAAGTAAAACCAACGACTTCTCAGTCATGAGTTCGACACCCTACTGTTATGTCACCAAGCCGCTATTGGTAAATACTACTTAAATGCAGAAAAGTTAAAGTACTCCAAAAAGTCGACTAAAATCGCATCGATACTATTTCAGTGATTGACTTATTCAGTAGTAAGCTATCAGTGCTGGTTGTTGTTAATGCTTGCAGCACCGTGGTCCACAGCGTTCAGTGGAGAACATTGTCTCGATGGCTTTTGTCATGACCATCGTCATCATCTCTGTTCTCAGCATCGAGGTGTGTACAGGGCTTAAACTAGTCTGTAATTGGCGACTGAGCTAAAGGCGATGTCAGACGAACGACAAAATCGGCTGACTTTTGTGGGCGTGGTTTAGTTGCCTGACAAAATCAGTCGACAAAATCGGTGAACCATGACACACGGCCGATATTTTCGTCTGCTACTTCGTACAATATCAGCTAGCACAACAGCCGAATGCAGATCGCAAAGTAATACTTGCATCACTTTTTTCTGCATCTAATGAACGAAAATAATAACAAACAACTAAAATAAATATTCATCTTTCGTTGTAAACAATCACCATGGCAACATAAACAAAATTTGTTGTCCGATATACAAAAAGTCAGCCGACAAAATCGTCGAAGATCGAACATGCTCTATCTTGGCCGACAAAATCGATCAGCGATTTTTGCATTACACACGACAGATTTTTGTTGGTAGATAAAATCGGCCGATTTTGTGCGATTTTGTCGTTCGTCTGACATCCCCTTAAGTGTACAGTGAGTGACTGATAGCGTCTGCGGAGACCATGTGCCGCTCGTCATTGGATGTGTGTGTGTGTGCGTTAATGTTGGGGACTATTTACCAGTGAGTGAGTGAGTGAGAGGCACGAGTACATCGGCATATACAATAAGCCTGTAAAATTTCACATTAAAAATTTACATATTTGCTCAGAAAACAGTGAAAAAACTTTAGGGGGCTACTTTATTTTGCCACACCCTGTAGTATGGAACGTGTCGGCTTTAGTTTGTTCCTCCAATGCTGCTGTAGATTACTGTTTTATTAATTTAAGACTAGTTACAATGCTACCGTTAGTGCAGTTTGGTGCCTTTTGATTTTTTTGTTCATGATTTGCAGCGTAGTGTACTCTGGATGGTAAAAGGTAAAGGTAAAGGTGTCAATTTGTATAGCGCATCTTGCGTACAACGCTTCTAATGCGCTTTTCGTCACTAACCCATGCCGCCAGCCGCACGGCCACCACGTGCAGCCTGCAGACACAGGCTAACGCAGCGGCCGGCTAGTCAGCTCCAGTCAGCTGTACTAAGGTCACCGTAACCCATATAAATGAGTCACTGCTCATTTTACCATCCCACAGAGGGTAGAAGGCTGAGTCAACCTAGCTATGGGTCAGTAAGCTGGAACTGAACTTTAGTTGAGTTGCTGTTGCTGCTGTCTGCTGCGGTTGCTGCAGCTGCTGCAAGATGCAAGCAGTTTCGTGGATCACCTCGGCAACTGGGAGCTGGTTTTCTGGTGCCTTACGCTCTGCATCTTCCTCATGCGTTTTGTCACTCTTGGCACGAGCATCAACAAGAAATACCGCAACTTCTCTGTTCTCATTACCGAGCAGGTTGCTGGCTTCACTTGCTACAAGCAGTGGCGTATTTAGGGGGAGGGCCACTGTGCGATGCCCCCCCCCCTTTGGCCCGACCACGAAAATTTTTTACAGGCGACTTTGTATCAAAAGGTTCGTTTTTTGCCATTTTCCAACAATAACTGCAAAATTCAACAATGTTTGATGGTCTTCTTTCATATTGATATTCGATACGATGTGCAATTAAAATCGCCATGTGAGATTGCATCTGATATGACACCGGTATCGCCCAACGCTTTTGAAAACCAGCTGCAAGCCGTATAGGCCTAAATATTTCGCGGCAGCCGGGTTTAGTGTCCATGGGTGAGTTACACAGTATTGTGGAACCAACAGCAAGGCAGTCGGCGCCTGGCTGGCGCACGCCATGGGCGGTGGTTAATTAATATATGGTTAGAATGATCTGAGAGATGAACCCGCCTACAACTTGCATGGGCTATTGCAAATGAGATACGTAATCTAGTAAGTCCATACAAATGAGATAAGCCTATTATTATCTCCGCCAAGGAGGTTACGTTTTTTCCGTTTTTGCGTTAAAGGGGGCATAAGGGAACTGCTGGCAAAGTGAATATGGTGACGCCACTTGGCAAATAACATTGCCTTGGCGGAGGTGCCTGCGGGCTATGACTGCTTTCTAGTTGCAGTATGTAATGCGACTATAGCAGCGCTCTTAAGATGCGTTTCTTTGCCCTGGCGACTGTGACACGCCCTATTCTCAGAAAACACGAACTGCAGCGGCATCGCAGCGTGCCAGAGATCATAGATCCTATGTGCGATGTTATCAGAACTCATCAGTATGAGAATCCCAGGAACCAAGCTCCGTATGCCAGTGTCATGATATCATAGTGTCATTAAGCGACGGAGTGCTCTAGTTCACTGGACAGATGGACACGCCCCGCTGGCGCTTGCTGTCTTATGTACAGCTTTGTTGCCATCCCGCCACTCTCACACGGAACAGAAGTCAAAGAAGGATTACACAGAACGTAGCTATGAGCTTAGTGAATAGCGAGTGGAAACGACAATGCCAGTGTCATAGCGCATACGTTTTACATGTATGATGTCAAACGCCAAAGACACGGCGCACCGCTTGCGACCGACGACGTCGGCGACAAAGATCAATGCATCAAGCATTCTGCGCGCACGCTCGCCATGCCCCCCTTTGCCAACTCCTAAATACACCACTGGCTACAGGCTTAGCGCTAGGCCTTCATTTCTGCAAGTGCTGTTTGTTATGGCGTATCAGCACATTTTCTGTAGGCAGTACACAGTACTGCGTTGGCAGTTCTAAAATAAATCTGTTCATCTGACACTGAGTACCAGTTGTAGTTCACACGATTAGTGGAATATTTTACTTACTTCATGACTGTGCTTTCTACTATTGTATTTTGGCCTGCCTGGCTGGGACATTCAGCTATATCAGGTGGCAGGTGTGATCCGAATGACAGTTGACACTAGAGATGTACAGTTTGTAGCTACGAGGTGTGTCACCATTAATAGCTGTAGAGTATAGTTTAGCTTTTTCGATGGCACTGTTTGGTTGTGTTCAGATAAACCTGTACGTTCACATGGAGCAAAAGCCGCACAAGAAGGAGGAGCTTATGATTGCTAACAGTGTGCTCAAGTTGGCCGAGAATTTGATCAAGGTCAGTACGGTGACATGATATCAGCAGTGCAGTTGAATCCATTTACTTTGAGTTATACCTAGGTAGTGCTAGTTCAATGAATTTGAGCCAATTATATGCTGGCATACGTTATTAGGCGGAATCACTCTTCTGCCTGTTGCTACACATTTTTCCATAGCGCTGTCCGTCTGCCTGTCATCTCTGTCACTGAGAAGAGGAGATTGCTGGTTGATGAGTCTGCAATGTTTACGTGACAAGGCAGCAGTACTCATCTATCAGTATTACTAAGAATGTTTGATATCACTGCGAACACAGTTTATAACAAGAAGTCCAGCTGACGCTAAGGAAGACATACTATAGCCTATACAGTTCTGTTGCAGTACTGACATTTAAGGTCATCCAAGGTCGATGATTTTCATCTCGTCTGAAAGGGCGATTTCTTATTAGTGATCAATAGCATCCTTGGCCTTATTTTGCATCATTTAACCACAATACGTGCGTGACACAGGAACAATGAGTGACAGTCATGCCATCGACGCTGTGCAGTATAGCTCTAATGCATCAAAAATGCAAACAGCACAAGGAATTGACAGGACTACGTTATGTTATTGGTGGGAGATGACGTAGTTTAACATTGAGCAGACCCAGTTAATTAACTCAGGCAGCAACTCGACATTAGTTCGGTATACAGTAGGTCAGTCGCTGCCGTGGTGTCGAAGCAGCACGTCGCTTCACATTTATGTAGAATAAAGAGGGATTTAATCTGAGCTATACACCATGTTAAATGTGTCTTGCAGTAGCTTAATTCCCAAACATTCTATGGCCCGTTACCTTGGGGCTAAATAGTCCCCATAGTTACCATAACTAATAGAATAGCAAGTTCGTCACAGTTCTGTCAAGCATACTGCCAATGTGTGACTAAAAACTGTCAATAACAGTTGCATGTGTTTGTTGTTTATTGTGGTATATAGGAGTTGGAGAGCCCATTTCGTGTGTCCGGCTTGGCTGCCAATCCTCTGCTGTATAACATCACCAAGGTCGTTGTTTTGTCTGCCTTCTCCGCTGTCCTCACGGAGCTGCTTGGCTTCAAGCTCAAACTCTACAAGATCAAGATGAGAGCTTAGCTGCCAACGTATTTACTTACTTACTACAGTATGTGGAACATAGGCATAGCCAGGAATTTGTTTTGGGGGGCACTCCCAATGCCCTTCCCTGCCTGTCTCATCCTTTTTTCTTTTCCCTCTCTTTTTCACTCTCTCGCTCACTCACTAGACCACGTGACTGGCCACGGGTCGTTGCATCCTCCAGATGGTGACGGCCCGCCATAGCCAAGGGCCGCCATAGCCACAATCCCACAGTCGATGGTACAAATGGCTAGCTCCGCCACACTTTCCTATAGGCTACTAGGCTTAGGGTTAGGGTCAGGGTTAGGGTTACGGTTAGGGCTAGTGGGGTCCTAACCCTAACGTAACCCTAACTATGGTGGCCCCTGGCTATGGCTATGGCATTGTGGCTATGGCGGCCCTTGGCTATGGTGGGCCACAATCCTCCAGATTGCGATCACCAGCCATGTCCCATGCAACAACTGCACTGAGCCTGACTTGGACCTCCAGCTTCCAAGTATGTCAAAGAATACGGAATTGCGGATGCTTCCAGTTCGGCCTGTCGTCTGGTCAGTCACACGTGCACGAGTGCTGATTGGTGACTGCCAGACAAACTGCTTCATATGCAGACGACGTGCATGCCCAAACTTTTGCACCACCTAAAATTTTTCCATCTTTCCTTTTTCGTTTATCCCCATCTCTAAAAATCCATCTGAGGGGCACTGGGAGCATTGTAAACCCCTGCAGTATCTGAAGCCGCTGCCATTAATGCATTTTTACGGGCTCTCAAAATGCATCTCATGGCATTTTCAATCTCATTTGCAATGCAAATGACCACTAAGTATGCTTCAGAGGTGGGTGAAGACAAATTCAGTTTAGTTCTGTTTTTGGTGCTCTGTCAGTCTTGGATTTTTGGCTGTGCCTATGAGTCCATTGAATTGTGCATGAGTATTGAGTAACGTCATTCGTTGATAATTGCCCACCGTGATATCTGTGTTTAATTTAGTCATCTCTAGGACATTTGTACATAGAGTTTGGTGTTTTTGCCAGCAAACATTTTTATTCGTCAGTGCAGACTGCACCTGTTTCAGTCCAATTATGTATTATCATGTGTATGTTATAATCAATCAATTATGTGGAATGTTAGGAAGGTTTTTCTTGTAGTTTGTAGTCGTCGTCGATAGCAGTTTGGTAATTGAAGTGTGTGTTTGTCTCGAGAACCACAGTTTTCTGCAGGTTTGTGCAATTTGCCCATTTTCATTGAATTTTTGCATTTCCGCGGAATTTTGCTGAATTTACCACTGGTTGATGATTACTTGTATTTCCCATTCAAATCCAAGTTTGTGAAGATTTTTGACAAAACTATCAGTCTTCTTAAATCGACTGACTACTTCAGCAAACAGCAAAACGCTACTGCAACTAAAAATATTCTGACCACTGATGAGGTATAATCAGCGATTGTTGAACATTTGATGCACAGAGTGATGAACTTTTTCATACTTTTAATAATCCAAAAGTTTTTTAATTTACTCAGTAAATAGGACACTACAGCATTAGGAAAATTTGCTTGTGCTGTGAGCTACGAAATCTGGCAAACTTGCCTGTGGAATTTGGTAAAAATTTGCTATAGTAGAGAACGACAGTCTCTGGTGCTCATTGTGAGAAATGTTGATCTGCTTTGTTTTACTCCATCGCTTGGTACTTTATGCCATGCCGCGCCGGCTTCATTAGTCCGCCCGTAAGCGATAGCTTGCGGAAGCGGACTTAAGTTTTGCTGTGGTTTATTTTTTTCTTTTTTTCCCCCTCGCATAATCTCCGAGCTCCGTGGGCCGATCGCCGCGAAATTTTGCACGATGCTGCTAAGTATGTTCAGTTTTATAATCCCGGGCCGATATTTTGGGGGAGCCTCCCCAAAAAATTTTTAGCAGCCAAAAACATGCAAAATTTGGCCCAATTTCGGTCGACTTCGAAGTTTGGCGGCCAATTTCTTTGGAACAGATGAAGATATTCAAAATCGGTGAGTTACTCGTTCGACAGCAATTCCTCCCGCGTTAGGCGAAACAAGTCGGTGAAGTTTAGTCCAGTGACCTTGGAGATCTCGATGTTGAATTAAACCCACCAAAAGTGCATTATTTGGAAGATCATATTTCAGCCCCTACGGGGGTGCTGCGCCCCCAGATTTTTACACGCGCTAGAGAATGACCAAGTCTTACTAGCGCACCCCCCACCGGGGACGGGGGCTCTTCTTACAACTTTTTTCAAAGGGGGGTCAAAAATTGGCTTAAAATGTAGCGTATTAGCCGCGAGAACTTTGGAGCCAAAGGGAGTAGCTTCATGAAACTTTGCCACGTGACGTGCTGCTAGATGGGGGTGATAACGCGGGTACAACTTTTAGGGGGCACCGCCCCCTTAAAATTTGGGAGGGCAAAAAACGTGCAAAATTTAGTACGTTTTACGACAACTTTCGAGTTTGACCGCAAATATCTCTAAACTGGATAGAGATATCGACAAGCGGTAAACGGCGTTATCAACTGCAGTTAATTCCGCGTTGAATAAAAAAAATGTGTGAACTTTGGCCCATTAACATCAGAGATTACGCGGCTAATGTTTACCCACCCAAATCAAATTTTTCGGAAGGCCATATTTCGGCCCCTAGGGGGTGCTGCACCCCCAAATTTTTACACGCGCTGGAGAATGACCAAGTCTTACTAGCGTACCCCTCATCGGGGACGGGGCCCCCTTTACAATTTTTTTCAAAGGCTGATGAAAAATTGGCTTAAAATGTAGCGTATTAGCCGCGAGAACTTTGGAGCCAGGGGGAGTAGCTTTATTAAACTTTGCCACGTGACGTGCTGTTAGATGGGGGTCATAACGCGGGTGCAACTTTTGGGGTCAGCGCCCCCTTAAAATTTGGGAGGGCAAAAAACGTGCAAAATTTAGTACGTTTTACGACAACTTTCGAGTTTGACTGCAAATATCTCTAGAACGAATAGAGCTATCGACAAGCGGTAAAAAGCATTATCAAGTACAATTAATACTGCGTTAATAAAAAAAATTGGTGAACTTTGGTCTACTAACACCAGAGATTACG
>Ga0209367_1009644_pt1 | contig 13044 bp, 8 predicted proteins | sample WorMetLIZISLAND2_FD_187412 | JGI IMG/M metagenome (GOLD analysis project Ga0209367, IMG submission 187412) | Marine gutless worms symbiont microbial communities from Max Planck institute for Marine Microbiology, Germany - Olavius geniculatus... ... | reverse complement strand
GGAACAAAGTTCTAGGCGCTCATTTTGACCTACCCTAAGTCGACAATGCGCGTTCGGCGTATACCAATGCATTTCAGTTCGGGCCACGTGACTTTGATGCCGGGGAAATTTTACCCCCCCCCTAATTTCCCCCAGTCGGACTTAGGGCGCCGGGTGGACTCACGTTGGGCTTGCCCCACATTTCTAGTTTGTGTTGAAAGAATTTTGAAAAACGGTTAATTTTTGATGAACTTGTAACTACAGATATGGTGACTTAGGCTATCAGTAATTGTTAGACCACTCTGAGGATTGTGTGTAGGTCTATGGATAGCATCAGTATTATTACTGAGATATAATTGTTTATTGCATTTTGTACAAAGGACATGTGGTGCCAGGGATTTATATATTTTACAGCTGCAGTGAATTGTGGGCCCAATTCTTGGTATTTCACTCATTGTGTACAATGGGGCAGATATTGTTCTGTAATATTAATTTATCAACTATGTTGTATATTATTGTGGCTGACACATATCAGACCATGGCTAGTGGCATTCTTCTGTATTAGCTATAACTAAAAGAAATTAAAATTATATGCTGCTTTTATTTATGTGTTACTGTGTTTTTATGTTTGTATTTTTGTGTGTTTGAATTTGCCACTGGTTTATTTTTATTTGTTTACAGCAAAAAAGCAAAAGGAAGAAACACCTGAAGAAATGAAATCAGGATCATTTGTCTTTTCTAATGGAGACAGATATGGTATGATGTAATAGTATCTGCTTTAATTTTATAAATTGGTGTTTTTTGTCATTTGTCATTTGTTTGAAACTGGCGTGATAGTTTCCTTGGCACAAAAATTTCTGGACTGCAGTATAAATTGCACACATAGAATACGTACCATCGACTTTTAGCTGACTGTGCTAACTGTTGCACCTATGACATAAGTTTGTGTCCATCTGCCTGTTTGTTACTTATGTATTGTGGCTTAATGCTACATTTTATCAGAAAGCCATCTGGTGAAGTAAATAGGGTTACCTGTCGGCTACCTCATGGTACAAAGTTGGATCCTTCCTACAGTTCTCCATTGCCCCCCTAAATGGGGGCTCTGAGTGCACCCCCAAATACTTGCATTCTAAACTGTGTCCAAATCGCAAAATGGTTACTGTTGAGAGTCTATAAAACTGACTAACAACCTATCCAGCTGTATCATTACCAAATTACCTGCTGTGCCAAAATATGGGTGCTTACCAAACTGTATCAACGAAATGGTTAGTTGGTTACTATTAAAATGCTATAGACATTTACCAGTGCCCTATCTAATTACTCCATTGCCTAATGACAGCTGGGCTTCTTGTTAGTTGTGTCATTGAGGTTGCAATTTGCATTTATTTAAAATAAGAATAGATAATTAAGTGTCAGTTGCTTAGTATTAGAGCTTGGTCTTAGATCATTGATATTTTCACATTAAGATTTCATATTTTTTTTTGTTTTCATAAGCGTGAAGATTGACCGTTATTTAATCAGCACGAAATCTGAGCTAATGCTCATGAGACACGCCAGAGCCTATAGCTGTTCCTGTTTGCAGGTAATGTTGGTCTGTCTCCATCCATTTCGTCACAAAAAACCCCTATTTTTAGAGTTCAAGGTTAATCAAGGTCATTAATGTTGACAATTTTTAAAAAGCTCGTTGCCAGTGCTTGTTATGTTCAGTAGCATGTCTGTGCCTATATGCAACCATTTCCATGCTAGACAAATGAACAGCACATAAATAACCACTTTTTAGAGGGGACCCCTCTTTGACACTCGCTTGTGCGGGCCTCCTTGAACCTAGTGGGTCCAGACTTGGATTGCTAAAATTTGCATTCAGTGCTAAAAATTTCATATGCAGGTTGTCTTGGTCTACTCCAGCCATTTTGGTGCACTTTACTTTTGAAATGCGTGTCACAGCCCGAAATCACGAAAAATTCACAAAACCCCCTATTTTGGGGGTTCAGGGTCATTTAAGCTTGCAGTGGACTCCAAGTCGGGAGACATACCACAGCACGACTGGAATCGCCCCGCTGGCAGACCACGGACTACATGGATGAGTCAGATTGTGCGGGACACCGGACTCACTGCTGCCGATGCATGGGCTCTTGCTGACGACCGGTCAACGTGGAGGGCGCTACGACCCACAGCCGGTTACGCGCAGCAGTGAGTGAGTGAGTGAGGGTCATTTAAGGTTATCAATGTTGACATTCCTAAGAAGCTTGTCACCAGTGCTTGTTATGATAATCAGCATGTATGTGCCTATCTGCAATCATTTTCACGTTAGTCGAGCCAATAATGATAGAATAATGCCTTTTTAAGGTGGTGCTCCTCTTTCTCCCCTCATTCGTGGGGACCCTTTTCACCTAGTGGCATAAAATTTTGTCGTGTAGTACTAGAGACTCTAGGCTCTCATACAGTGAAAACCTGAATTCTCTGTCTTACCTGGTCTTGCAATGGCACCGGGACATGATGAACACCAAGACAGACATCAGAACAGAATTACCATAGCTAATATGTGCTATAGCTAGCACACTTAAAAATTAAAGTGTTTTTGGTAACTGAAACTGAATAACAAATACCGCGGATTATTGGTTAAAGTGACTGTTCTCCGAATTTGACAAGAACATGCACATAAAATGGTCATATTTTTAATTCAGGAGTTGCAGAGTTTGTAAATCTTTTGCAAGATCAAAGTATATTGCATTTGAATAAAACAATAGTGACATAATTACTTACCAAGTTATACCTGAATACAGCAACTGTCTTGCAGCATTGGTGTAAAAAATGTTCATTGTCAAACGTTGATTATTACGCTTTAGATGGTGAATATCGACAGTTGCCTGGTGGTACCATGCTGCGATCAGGATTCGGCATTCATGTATCTGCAGATGGTACAGTGTACTCTGGTAATTGGGACAACGATCAGATGAATGGAAGTGGACGAGTACAATTTGCTAGTGGAGCAATGTATGTCGGAGAGTTTGTCAATAACTGCTTTCAAGGCAAAGGACAGTATGTGTGGCCTAATGGATCGCATTTTGAAGGAACTTTTATTGACAACAGGTTTTCTTTGTTCATTTTTGTGTGACATTAATAACTTTTATTTAGAGCTGTTGAATTAATGCAAGATTAATGATGTGTTATTAATGCATTAACGCATGCATTAAAGAAATTAATACAGTGCATAAAAGCATTAAAAAACTTTTATTATAATATTTAGGTTTTCTGTGATCAAATGAGTCTGTACAGTACATAAATGGGATACGTGTTAGTTCTGGAGAAGTTCAGCAGAGATTTTTTCTCTAGCATAGTTGAATGTTTGCTCAGTGTGCTGGCAAACTCTGCTGATAATTGCATTATCGTTGAAAATCAGTTGCCTCTGCTTTCGATGGCTAACAGTTGACATTGGTTCCTTCTTATGCAGCTTGACAAACAGACAAATAGTTGTTTGCTGTGGTAATTGAAATGCTATCATTTTTTTTGCCATTTGATGTAAGATGTTTCTGTTGTTATCTGTATAGAAATCTGCTAAAATTATCCGACTGTTTTGTTTATGACATGTTGACATTAAGATTTTAGATCATATCTGACTACAAATAAAATTTTTTGCAAGCAAGCGGTTGGTTTAATAATATAATATAATACAACTTTGGTTACATTCAGAGGTCAATCAATAATTTAGCAGCAGACTGTGAACTAGAGTTGTTACCACCCATTCGACATGCCATTATAGGTATCATGAGGGAATCTGGCTGAAAAATGCAGTGCTATAGAACCAACCCACCAAATGTACTTAAACATTATCTGTCCATTTGTCAGAAAATGTTTCAGTTCCAGGGGCAGCTGCAACAACATGCAGCGAAACCCAAGTCCAGTTACGTTCCTGCATATGAGCCCCTGAGCAGGCTCATACATAATGTCTTTTCTGTTCAGATGTTTAAGTTTTACTGTTTAATAAGCCAACGTGAAACCAAAGGCTTAATCTATGGCCCTATGGGCATAGCAGGGAAGCTCATTTGAAAAGGTTTAATATCTAAGGGTTTCATATTTGTTCTGTAGGATGTCGTTCACAGGACACTACACTGACACGGATGGTCAGACTTGGCACGGAAGTTTCTTTGGCACTAAAGCTCCTGGGCTGCGCTACAAATTGCACCTGTAGACTACTACCGATTTTCAGCTCTGCCATGGATGTTGCAATTGTGCCGAAGCCGAGCGTTCATTTGATTCATTTATGCGTTCGTTCTATGCATGAAAAATTTATGTGCTTGCCGTTGACATCTGTCACTAAAAAACCTCTGCGTGTAAAATTTTCCTCGGACTCTTCAAAGATATTGATGCAGTTTTTTTGCGTGTTTTCAGCGTTTTACTGAAACAAAACTGTTTTTGTCTAGTCTGTTATGATGCAGTATTTAACTTTTTTGTGCATACTATTTGCTATATTTAGTGCATCACTGTTTTTATGAGCTGTTGTGTTGTGTTGTGTTGTGTATTACGTAAAATGTCATGAGTACAAAATTAAAAAAAAATATTTTTATTATCTTAACTTCTTTGCCTAACTGCAACTGGTAGTACATTTTTATGCCTTTATTTTAATTCTTGATCAATCTATTTATCATATGCACCATATAGCTCTTAAATTATTTAATTTTACCTAACATTACATAACATAACATTACATTACATTACATAACATTAGCGTGTGTAGTTAATTTTATAATTCGTTATAATTGCATTATATATTATAGTTATATCACTGATGTTGGCATCATAAACATTTCAGAGTCATAATTTTCTTTAATGTGTTGTGCAGATAAACTTCATCATTTCCCCGACAGCTGTGATATTTTATTTTATTATAGACAAAGTGCATGAACCATTACATTTTTTTGCTTGACACTTTCTTGAATTTTGCTGTTGGTGTTGATGGATTAGAAACTTAGGAGACTCGGTGACTATGTCTTGTAAGATTATAGCAGTGTGCTATTTATTTATTCTTACTTTCAGTGTGTTTTGCTGTTGTAATTTTTTTTCAAATAAATGTATATGTATATTTGTTCACAGTTCATGGAAAGTCCAACTTATTTTGTAACTATGTGGTTGTACAGTAGTGTTGAAAGCATGTTATATTACCATTAAGATGATGAGTTGTGTGTGTAAAAACTAACTCTCTGAATGCAGAAACAAATGTACAGCACATTTATCCGACTCTGAATTTAAGAAGATAAAAACCACTGTCCAGTGTGCATTAATGCCAAGTCATTACGATGAATATGTGCTGCCACGTAAGAAAGAAAGATATAAACTGTGCGTGGCACAGTGTAGTATAGGCCTACTGGCCTAGTATTTGGAAACAGAGATAAAACACAACGGTATTCCGTGAGGTATCTCATTCTTTTACATATAGTACATATGGAATGCAGCTTTTGTTAATGCAAACCAAAATTTCATAGATGAAAGAGCTTTTGTGGCCCTCTTGTGCAGGCCCATCGAGAGCCACAGCAGGGCCCGGGGAAACATTCTTGCAGCCCACCAACATTTTTGCGAGGCCCCTCTAGGAGAAAATTTTTAATTTTTTTTCAAAATGGTGCATTCTCGTGTATTTTATATTTCTGAGTGACGGCGGGGCCCCCAAACGTCGCGGGGCCCGGGGTAGCTTACGCCCTACCGCACCCTCTCGACGTGCCTGCTTTTGTATACCGCATATAGGCCAGTGAAGACAAAGATAGGTCTACTGTTTCACCACGGATCGTGATCTGGATCGCAATTAAAATCTACCAGTAGTTGATTGGTCCAATATACGTGACTACTGCCGCTCTTTCGGAAGATTTCTTACAAAAAATTGTTTACGAGACTAGACTTTAAAAACGCTTAATAACGATTGTGTCTCGGTGCATTCGTGAAAGCTTAATATCAGAGCCGGATCATCCATGAGGCTGGTGAGGCTGAAGCCTCAGAGCCCGGGCCCCGAAATTTCTAGAGAGAAAATTTGCGGTCTTCTAGACTAAAACTTTTGCTAATGCGTTCAATTTTTTGTGCTTGCTTCGCTCTCAGATTATTTGTACCTCCACTTTTTCATTGGTTTTGCTGCCCTTGTTTGCCTTTATTGTTTAAGCATACTGTAGGCCTTCAAAAGTACAGATAGAACTAAGAGAAAGTAAATATTGCAAATATATGTAGGCCTACGAGGGGCCCGCAGTCGCTTTTAAGCCCCAGGGCCCAGAGAAACCATGATCTGGCCGTGTAACTTAAATAACGCAATTGATGAAACAATTGCTGAACAAGAAAACAGTGGCATAGCCAGAAATGTGAATTGGCGTAGGGGCTTGACCCCTTCTTCCTTTCCCCTCCCTGTTCCGCTTCTCCCTTCCCTTCACCTCTCCCCCACTTTTTCTCCTTTTTTCTTCCCTTAGATGTAGGACTCCTAAAATCCAGCTTGCGGGTCTGGGGAACGCTGCAAGCTCCCTCAGTGGGCCGAAATCGAATTTGGTGCATTGTCTTTAAAATATGAGATTCGGTGGCAACAATTATTGTAATTATTTTTCTGAGAATCAACTGACCACATTTTAGTGCAGTTATAAACGTGTTTGTCTTATCTGGAGGATTGGGGTCTGGGCCCTTTACCCTCCCAATTGTCTACGCTGCTGCAAGAAAATGTTTTTTTTCTGAAATTACAACTGCTAGCTTTTAATCTAAATTATGATCAATTAATTATTATTATTTGTAGAGTTAACTATTACAAATATTAATCTTTGGGCCTACTAACATTAATAATATTCTAATGTGAAATAGGCCTATTCCTATAGCCTACTGTCGATATTTCCACTTCTGTCATTGTCATCGTATATTTTTATTTGGATGTTTGGAATGCCGGTACTCAACATGGATTGTTATAGGCACTGATCATTTCCGGCTGTCGATTGGCAGTTTTGGCCCGACGTTTAACGCCGGCGAGTGCACCCAGCGTTAAATTTATCAGAGTAGACATAAAATAGTTGTTGCAACTGCGGATCGAGCGTGCGGTTTGACATAGCTGAGTCGCCATGCGTGCGTTGCATTGCTACGCTTGCCCTCGCTGCAGCAGCAGTAGCTAGGCCTGATACACGCATGACTGCACGCACGGACCAGATCGAACGACGGAACGTATAGGCCTACAAGCCGCTGCGAACACAGTGTCGTTGTTTGATTCTCATTGCCAGCGATCTCGTCGTGCATGCCTAGTAACAGCTGTAGGGTCTATGCGTTCCAGCAGCTAGTACGACGGCATATAAGTCGAGCGATAACCTTGGTTTACGTTATCAGTGTCGCGACACCGTTGAACGTTAGGCCTATATTACGAAGAATCTCGCTCGTAACTTCGTAAGTCGAGAGAAACTGCAACGCATTTAATAAATCAATCATTCGGGAATTTTTGAAGTGGTCTTATTATATAAACTACTGATTATCTGATAGATCCATCACTGTTGGAGTGCAGTCCTGGGAATAAGGATATGGTGAGCAAGTGAGTTTTAAGTCGCTGACGGAAGGTGGACAACGTCATGCACGTCGTCTGACAAATCGCGCGTGTGTTGTTGGTGATGGCGAGACGGTCGACGAGTTCGAAGTCTGCGACGAGGCCGTGCAAGACGAAGTACTCGGCGCTGTACGCCGGGTGTAACGCGTGCAGCCAGCTGCCGAGTGTCGACGACGTCGTCGACTGCGTCAGAGACCTGGTGCGCTCCGAGTCATCGTCCACGTCCTCCGTTCTACCACGACTGACGCTGACGGTCAGTGCCAAGGGTATGAAGGTTGTGCGGCACGCGGCAGCGCCGGTCCCGGCGGGTGCACGGCGACGACCTGGGCCCCGCCGGGCGCATCACAACACGGTCCGTCACTTACCGTCCGATATCGTGCTCGTTGGTCAGGGGTGCGACGCGGACGTGCGCGCGGCGGTCGGACTGGCGCTTCACGGCTGCTTCGACAGCGACAACATGTCCGGCAGCTGGCTGCACGTCTACGTCTACTGGTTCGACGACGGAGGACCGGACACTGCCGCCCGCTTCGTCCGCCAGATATCCGAGCTGACCGACACGGCTCAGCATCGCGAGGCCGTTAAGGCGCTAGAGACCAGTTTGATCGCCAGCGGACAGCTACGACCACGCTCCACCGACACCGACAAGTCGCCGCTGACCGACGACTTCGCCGCCGTTCAGTTACCTCTGCACGGTCGTCGCGCCGCTAAGAAAAACCCGGCCGGAAAATACGCGCGCCAGCGCCTGTCGGCACCGGCGGCGTCTGTCTACCGACAACCGGAAGTAGAAATCCTCCGACAGAGCAGCACGAAGGCGTCCGCGGCGGACGACTGCAGCTGGCCGGAGCACCAGCCACGAATCACTCCCCGCCAGACGACGAGGTGGAATGAGTTCTTCGACGGGGCTGAGTACATCATGTGGTCGCAGACTTCGCCGGCGTCGGACAGCTCCGGCCCACGTGACGACATCAGACGTAGACCGACGTCTCTGATCGTGCCGCGGCCCTTGGCTTCGCTAGCCAGCGAGCTGAGGGCGAGGCTGGCGACCGGCGCGCCGATACTGCTCCCGCCCAAGGACTATGACACCGTCAGCCGGTCGCGCGGCAACCTGCACGGCATCGAGGAACGACGCTGCGTCAATGTCGACATCGTGGGTGGCGACACCAGTCGCAGGACACCGCAGACGTATCTTTAGCTAGAAACCTCTTCAGTTAACCGTCATGATGATAGCCGCAAGCCTACGATTGTGAAATTGACCGCCAGATAATGCTAGTTTAACTGTTACGTGTTTGATGATGATGTTATCCGTCACGCACTGGCCTACACAACCAATGCTTTTGACTTACGAGGTTTAGGCCTATTTCACACAGCATGTATGATGTATAGACCCGTCTAAGCCGACACAATTAGTCATTGCTTCCACAGACGTACTCCGGGCGAGTTGCGATCTCTCATGCTAAGAATTTTTCAGAGCAAAAATTACACCGAATTAATGCCATAAATTTTATGCTAGGCCTAAAGCATAGCCTATAGGCCTATATAAGTGTAAGTAGGGGTTTTAAGGGAGGGGTGTAAATGTGTTGTGGCATTGACGTGGCTCGCATCTTGGGGGCCCCAAACGCCTCTGCCTCAAATGTAAAAAATGTGCTTGGTGGGGGCTCCAACCTTTTCCGGCAGTGCCGTAGCCAAGGGAGCCCGGGGCCCAGCCCCTGCCCCCAGTCCTTCATACAAGACGTTAGCACACGTTTTAACTTCTTCTTTTCCAGTAATGTACATATCCTATTGCGAGTAATGTTGTACGCTAAATGTATAGTCCTCAGGTTACAAAATCCTGCAGCGCACGCCATCGATTGTTTCGTCGTTAATGCATGGCCGTGTCGTATATCGTTAATCATGCTACGATGTTTTCTTGAACTTAACTGTATATTGTGCGTGTTCTGTTTTTTTTTGTAGGCCTATAGGCCCTGCGGTCTGCTATACGTTAAAAATTGAAATTTCAGTGTCAGTTGAAACGATAACAATATAAGTAAAAAAGAGGAATTGCTGTTCGAAAATAGATGTTTTGCACGCTGGCGGTGAAGTTCAGGTAGGCCTAATGTTGTTCGTCAGGCCGTCACGATAATTACCGACATGTCACTAGTCGACGAAAATAATAGTCGACGACTAGTATGGTGAAATAGTCGATAGTGGCAATTAAATCACAGCATTGCGCTGCAATTATAGCATACGTGTCTTAGTATAATACTATAGGGTTATTTCTGTATAGTGAAATTTCTGCATGGTTACAGCAATAGGCCTAGATAGATGTGTGGAATGGAAGGTTCACTGGAACGCCAACATTACATGAACCAGCCCAGTGCGGTGTCAAAGAAGTTAACGGCCAAGCAATCAAGCACACGTAAGTGTAGGCCACCGCCTACTGTATACAGGTTGGGCCAGAAAAAACGTGTCACTTTAGTTTTGTCCATATCTTCACCAATTATTGACCGATTTTCATAATTTTTTCACCGGCACACTCTGCAGACAATTTGCGATAATGTGATTATTATAGATCCCACCACATCGTAAATGCGTCTCTACGCTACCTTGTGAAATAGCAATGAAATATGCATACATAACGATAATAAAAAAGAAACATTCAGGTAAAATTTAAAAAAAAACACTTCAGACCAACATTGCAGTGCCACTAGAGTGCGTGGGTATAACACAGTCTGGTGTCAAACGAATCATTCATCGCAATGTTGGTCTGAAGCGTTTCCTCGTTTACCTAAACGTTGTTATTATTGATAGTTTTTGCTTACATTTATATTTCACAAGGTAGTGTAGAAACGCATTTATTGTGTGGTGGGACATATAATAATCACATTATCGCAAACTGTCTGCAGAGTGTGCCAGTCAAAGAATTTTGAAAATCGGTCAATAACTGGCGAAGACATGAACAAAAGTAAAGTGGCACGTTTTTTATGGGCCACGGTGTATATACACAGGCATCATTCGTTATTGTGCACCTGTCGGCATTTTACATTAAATCGATCAGCTATTGATTATACGCCGGTGTGCACTGTTACCCGCAGCAGCAGCAGGCATGCAATGCAATGCAATACGGCGGCCGCTGGACTGTCGGCGCGTGCGGCACGAGGCCAGGCAGCAAGCAATCACAGGGAACGTGTGGTGCATGTGGGTGGTCGGTCCGTCTTCCCAGGGCGGGAAAATTAGTCCGAAAAACACCGGCTTTTTAGAGAAAAACCTCGTTGAAAACCTCCAAAGTTCAATTTTTGTTTTTTTTGGTTTTCATCTGTTGTGCAATTTACAGTACAAATAAAATTTAACTTCATATTTTTATCATGATATCAGAACTCGAAAATCACAAACTTTTAAATATCTGTATAATAAAGTTGATATAATTGTGCCATGTTTTGTAGGTAATTGCGCAGTAATTTATAGAAAACGATATGAAGGTGAAAAAGACTTTGCATGCATACACAATAAGCGTAATAAAATGTTAAAGGTTGCAGCTGGCTGTTCATGGGAAACTCAACTCAGCACTACGAAGCGTCACTTGCCATATAGGATCACACAGTGTTACCTGCCACCTGAGAGAGGTGAACGTGCCCCAGACAGGCCGCTACTTCTAATCTTACAGATACTACTATCTATCCCGTAGGGATGAAAGGCCGAGTTAAACCTTCAGTTGATCTGGGTGCCTGGTTGCATACAGATAGTTTACCTGTTCACAGTTCTCCGTAGCTCTGAGACGCGTTTCCCATGGATAGCCATATGCATTATGCAGTTGTAACCTTTATTGAACTTTAAAGGAAAACAGGAAACCGCTTGCATAAAGTCAGCACATGGACCAGGCGGACTGAAAAATCAGTGGGTTGGGATAGGATCAGAAATCAACTGTTTGAAAAGAGAACTAATGATGGCAAAATTTGGGATTTGTGGAAAATTGTTGATGAAATTTAGACTTTTTGACGCACAAAAAATTACATTTTTGGCGGAAAAATCCTTTGAAGTCTAGCTATAGCAGACATTGTGATACAGCACAAGAATGGAGCAGCTAAAACGTTTTATTACAGACAAGCTGACCACACTGTCCCACACTATCACCAACAGCTTATCATGCAGATTTATCAGTTAACACAAACAGACACTGTAATTGTTAGTCACTATACTTACAACATGCAAACACTGAGTTTGAAAGTGGATAATCAGCTATCCAACAAACAAGCTTCAAGAAGAAATTTCTTTCTTGCCGTCAATAAATGCATAAATTAAACCATAACGCACTCCGCAGAGTGCATATCTGTGCCAAATAAATTTTTACGAAACGGTACATTTTGCGAATTCATTAGTTAAAAATAATTAACCAAAATTCTTTCTTTCATAGCCTATAGTATAGCCATTATGTTAAGAGTGCTTCTAACGATTAATAAATTAATTGCGATTAATTTTCTTAATCGAGATTAGAAAAATTAATCGCAAGCAATTTTCTTGCTTAGTTTTCTTCCAAATGCTCAGTTCTTTTTTGCGCAGGCTCTTTGTGTAGCATAACTTTTAAACTTCCAGCTGCTTAATTTGTCTGTTTCGTATATTTTAAGTAACTTTTATCTTCCTGAAGTATATGGCTGGAGGAAAAACAAGGCAAAAAGCAAGATGAACAGAAATCACTTTCGAATAGTAAGCCGCTGTTGAAAGGCCAAACATTGTGCGGTTAATCGCGCTTAAAATTTTTAATCGATCTGCAGCCCTACATAAAAATCAGAAGACATACAGCTGCATTGAGAAATCAACAATAACGCCCTGCCATAGCAGAGTACACCATGCAATGCTGTCCCACGACCACTTTACTGATCACAATTACCATTCTACTCAAAAAAACTGTTTGATCAACTTCTTGCCAACTAAACATGTGCATCAGTCTGGCTTTACGCTTATAAATTACATATAAATTGGTAACAGAATGTCTCTATACCAGGCGGAACTTTCAGAAAATCACCCAAGAACAGGTCCCTGATGCTTGTGATTTGAGCAAATAAAACCGTAAGACAAAAAAATAGTGCTTCTGGTTGCAGCCGGCAAAAAATTAGAGATGGGGCAGGAGAAACAAAGGTGGGCAGTGGCGAAATTTTTTATCATTTATTTTTATATCATGATGTGTCATGTAACACAACAACCCAACAACTCATAAAAAACAAACTGACACACTAAATACACTGTGTCTCAAAAAACATCCCCAACATTTTTGACTGTAATTTAAAAAGCAATTATCAGATTTTGATAATTTTTGGCACGAAAGAACCTTGACACAACTTGCCATCAAACAACCGTTTAGTTTCCCACCTCACCCAATGTATGCTTCTGCACTACCTAGCGAAAAAGCAGAAGTAGCTGTTCACTGACTGTGTTTAAATCCAGGTTGAAGACACACATCTTCCGTCAGACATTTAACCTCAGCGACTAGTTCTGTCCGCCAGCGCCACTGAAGTCTTTCTTTTAGCACATACTGGCGCTTTACAAGTCAGATT
>Ga0209367_1009641_pt1 | contig 13045 bp, 11 predicted proteins | sample WorMetLIZISLAND2_FD_187412 | JGI IMG/M metagenome (GOLD analysis project Ga0209367, IMG submission 187412) | Marine gutless worms symbiont microbial communities from Max Planck institute for Marine Microbiology, Germany - Olavius geniculatus... ... | reverse complement strand
CACGTAAGAAATTTCTTTCGGAACATTTTGCTGAAAACCACGTGACTCTATGACGTACGGTTGCAAAATTATGGTGTCATTAACTTTGTGCGGTTTTTCTGGACCACCCTGTATGTCTATTAATCAACTGAACAGCTCAAGGACAGAGAACTCACGTGAAAAGCTGCCTGTTGCAGTGCCACGCTGATGGCGGTGGTTTTGTGGTGAGCGTTGCGTCTCAGGGTGTCCAACCAGCGACTCAGTTCTGCAGCCTCCAGGACGAGTTTTTTACATCCGGTTAGCGACGACAACTCCGAGCCGTAATCACTGAGATCGTTGACCGACGCCGTCCGCTCAGCTAACAGCTCCGTCATTTCCTGCCAGTATCATTACAGGCACAGCCTTCAACTGCCCTGCATCGAATCTCGACCTGACAATCCTATAAGAAGCCCAGCTGTCGCTAGGATAGCCGACCGTATTGGCTGTCAGTGACCTACAAAGTCATCCATGGTCGATGATTTTCATTTCATCCAAAATGACGTATGCCACTTCCTATATTAGTGATTAATAGTAACCTTGGCCGTCTCACCGTTTCTGTGATATGGTCAGTTTTTCGTTGAAAAACGCACATTTTTCCTACCAGCCATCCACTCAACCCTGAATTTAAAAATGTTCCCCTTGGACTACATCGTTGACATTTTGCATGCTTAGCTATATGACATAGGGCTAATTATTCGTGTAAAAAGTTTTCTACTACGACCTACCGCTTAGCCACAATACATCCGTTACGAACGACGACGACAGACAGACGAACAGACAACTCGTACCATAAGCTTGACTGTTACTTAAGTACGGTCGGCTAAAAATAGACGGTTAACGGCGTGGTTTGCTGGTTACACACTAGCCTCGATCAACAAAGTTACTCTACGGTGGGTCCGGTTAGTATACCTAGATGGGCAACTGTCAGCAGACAGGTGAACCATTTACCCATAACAAGCCTGCCACCCGGTCAACCCAGTCGTCTCTCTACCCTACGTGGAATGACAAAAACTAAAAATTTGTATCAGCCTTTGGGCTCAGTAGCAGTAAATGGCGATAACAATATACATGGTCTTTAGGTGCAGTTGTGGCTTAAACTGATCGGCTTGGTCCAAAGGTCGGCGGCTGCCTGGCAATCGTGATGCATTTATCAAATGAAGACACCGTCACTGACTATTATTAAATAGGGCTTAATACTAACTACTATATCGCTATATCAGACTCAGTATTTTAAAACTATCTATGGAACGTAAAAGACTGAACCAAAACAACAGGTTTTTACCTGGGCTTTCTGAAGCCGGTTTTGCATTGCTTCAACGCTGTCGGCGGATGCTACGTCGACAGCATTCAACTTACACTCGACTTCGGACAGAACACTCCGCAGATCACGTCGCATCGTCTGAAAGTCTGCCGCTAGAAATGACGCATCTTCCAACTGACTCAGTCTAAAATACATTATACATACATCAGACCTGCAACAGCAAAATAGATGAAACGCAGTGGCTCATTAGCCGACCGTATACAGTTAAGTAACAGTCGAGCTCTTGTCATGAGTTATCGTCCGTCCGTCTGTCCTTCCGTCTGTCTGTAACAATTGTAAGCTGGCTAAGAGGTAAGTCGTAAAGAAAAACGTTTTTGCATAAATAATTGGCTATGTGTCTTAAACCCGGGCATGCAAAATTTCAGCGACCTATTTCAAGAGGAACATTTTTAAATTGGGGATTGAATGGAGGAGGATGGAAAAATGTGCGTTTTTCAAAGGAAAACTAGCCATAATTCGGAAACGGTGAAAAATAAGGCCAATGTGACTATTAATCACTAATAAAAAGTGCCATACACCCTGTCAGATAAAATAAAAATCATTGACCTTGGATGACCTTAAAGGTCACTGACAACCAGTACGGTCGGCTATTCTAGCGACAGCTGGGCTTCTTGTTTTATTTATCTCTACCCTTCTAAAGCAATAAGCAATTACCTATCCCGTATAGATCTAAACTGTAAGGCATAAAACACATCAAAATTATATAGATCGTAACTTAAAGACGGATGAACAGATTTTAATAATTTTTGGTATGAATATACCAGAAACAACTGGCCATGAAATGGCCATTTATGTTCCCATCACACCAAACGTCTGTTTTTGCACTACCTGGGAAAAACAAAACAAGCAAAATATTAATTTTCATTCAATGCAATTATCATTATTTGATTACAATAACGCACATTTGGCACATTTTGTCCAAATTTCTAGCACTTCGGTTGACAGTTTATCCAATTGTCCAGTTGTGCAACTGCTGACAGTAAATATTCAAATTATCTGCCATTTGTGTAAGCACAGGCAAGGAGATGCATTCTTTATGCATTGATAGCACTGTTGATAATGTTCTGCTTCAGACTTCAGCCAGTCGCTTTTCGAGTTCATTGATATTTTTAAACAGCGTCGCATAAACTCGCTGCTGCATAACACTGCAAATACTGTCGAATGGACTGTGATCAGGGCTGTTAAGGGCTACGTAACTAGAATGATTAAATTTGCTAATGTTTTTCTTTCTTTATCTCATGTTGCATTTGTTCTGTTTCCTCAGGTAATGCAGCAATAGACGTCAGGTGAGCTGAGAATTTAAACAGCCATTTGATGGCCAGTTACGTCACAAATATTTATACCAAAAACTATTAAAATCTCGTTATCCTTATCCAAGTTACTATCAGTAGTATAAGGGATGGTTTTTGGCGTTTTTTTTTGTTTATTTCAACGCCGATTTCATGTGTTTTGATTTCCCCAGGTAGTGCAGAAGCATACGTTGGGTGAGGTGGAAACTTAAATAACCGTTTAATGGCAAGTTGTGTCAAAAATAGTTGTACCATAAAATTATTAAAATCTGATAATCTGCCTTCAAGTTATGATCGATAAATTTTGGTGTGTTTTAATGCCTCACAGGGTATATAAAAACATGAAGATATACGTAATATCTTGGTATTATCTCTGTAAACTCAGCGATTACAAGCACTCAAATGCAGGTTTAACCGCACAGAACTTACTGCCAGCTGATATCATATATATATACAGTACGATATGGTGTGATATTATGATATGTAATTCGCACATAAAAAATGGCAGACAAACGCCAGCTTAATCTGGCACATAGAACGAAAAAAACTAAAACTGTTTTAACCAAAACTAAAATAAAACTAGAAATTTGGGGCAAAGCCCAACGTAAGTCCGCCCGGCGCCATAAGTCCGATTGGGAGAGAAATTTTGAGGGGTGAAATTCCCCCGGAAGAAAAGTCACGTGGCCCGCACACAAATGCATTAGCATACGCAAAACGCGCACTATTGACTTAGAGTGGGTAAACATTAGCCGCGTAATCTCTGGTGTTAGTGGACCAAAGTTCACCCAATTTTTTTTATTCAACGCAGTATTAATTGTGCTTGATAACGTCTTTTACCGCTTGTCGATAGCTCTATTCGTTCTAGAGATATTTGCAGTCAAACTCCAAAGTTGTCGTAAAACGTACTAAATTTTGGACGTTTTTGCCCTCCCAAATTTTACGGGGGCGGTGACCCACAAAAGTTGCACCCGCGTCATCACCCCATTTTAGCAGCACGTCACGTGGCAAAGTTTAATAAAGCTACTCCCCCTGGCTCCAAAGTTCTCGCGGCTAATACGCTACATTTTAAGCCAATTTTTCATAAGTTTTTGAAAAAAAATGTAAAGGAGGCCTCCGTCCCCGATGAGGGGTGCGCTAGTAAGACTTGGTCATTTTCTAGCGCCTGTAAAAATTTGGGGGCGCAGCACCTCCAAGGGGCCGAAATATGGCCTTCCGAAAAATTTGATGTTGGTGGGTAAACATTAGCCGCGTAATCTCTAATGTTAGTGGACTGAAGTCCACACAATTTTTTTATTCAACGCGGAATTAACTGTATTTGATAACGCCGTTTACCGTTTGTCGATATCCCTATGCAGTTCAGAGATATTTGCGCTCAAAGTCGAAAGTTGTCGTTAAACGTACTAAATTTTGCGCGTTTTTTGCACTCCCAAATTTTAAAGGGGCGGTGCCCCCTAAAAGTTGTACCCACGTTATCACCCCCATCTAGCAGCACGTCACGTGGCAAAGTCTCATGAAGCTACTCCCTTTGGCTCCAAAGATCCTTCGTCTAATACGCTACATTTTAAACCAATTTTTGACCCCCCTTTGAAAAAAGTTGTAAGGGGGGCCCCCGTCCCCGGTGGGGGGGTGCGCTAGTAAGACTTGGTCATTCTGTAGCGCGTGTAAAAATTTGGGGGCGCAGCACCCCTTAGAGGCCGAAATATGGTCTTCCGAAAAATGCGCTTTGGGTGGGTACGATTCAACATCGAGATCTTTAAGGTCACCGGACCAAACTTCACCGGACTTGTTTCGCCTAACGCAGGAGGAATCGCGGTAGACTGAATAAAAATCCGATTTTGAATATCTTCATCCGTTTCAGAGATATTCGCCGCCGAACTTCGAAGTCGTCCGAAATCGGGCCAAATTTTGCATGTTTTTCGCCCCCGAAATTTTTCTGGGGTGTGCCCCCCAAAATTTTGGACCGGCATTATAAAATAGGGCCTATTACTGACCATCGTGCAAAATTTGACGCCGGTCGGCCCACGCATCTCGGAGATCTCGCGTTGCAAAAAAAATAAAACATCACGGGTAAAACATAAGTCCGCTCCGCAAGCTATCACTTTCGGGCGGACTAAAAAGAACAAGCTAAACCTAAAATTGTAAGAACTCCATTATACGCGTGCATATGTAATTAACATAATAGTAGTTCTAATAATCTTCCCTGTTATCCTCCAGACGGACATCAATGTGATAATGCTGTCTATTGGAGGACAGGGGGGGGAAGGCGATAGCCGTACTGCACGCGAGGTAGATGATATTTTTACACTGATTGCCTAGTTACCTCTGGTCGCCGGTGTTAGGGTTGCCGATAAACTCGCCAGTAGCAGGGTCAAATATACCGGCGTCGACTGCCTCGGAGACAGACAGCTCGAGCCCAGTGCGTGGATCCATCACTCCTCTCACGTTGATGGAGCTAGGCAAGTCTTTACTCAGAGCAGACGTCGTCGCTTGCGACGATCTGACAAACCAAGCAAGCAATAAATCAATTATTTACTTGCTTTATTAACCAAGGTGAGTGAGTAGTTTCTTAACGGCACATCAGCACAAAACTAGAAATTTGGGGCTATCGCTTCCGAGCTGACTAACAAGTAAACAGTTTGCCTGTTTGTAGTAAAAAATTGCATAAACAGTCTTTTGTAGTTAAATCATTTTTTGACTGTGTCTAATTATTATATGCTATGTTACCTTGTCTAAATTACATTTCTTTTCTGTTTTGCTATTTTATTATGTGCGTTTGTCACATATTTTATTAAATACTGTGTTACTGTGTGTTACTGTGTTACAAGCTTAACTGCACCACCAGCTTGCACTCACATACTACATGTATATTAATTTTCTTGCACACTGTTGTATTGTTGCCTGAGACTGCTGTCCACAGACCGAGTCATGTTTCGGTCGTCACGTTTGACTGCAGTGAGATTACGAACAGTTACAAACAGTCTCCAGTCAGAGACAGATAACAGAAGTAGGTCAGGAAATAAGCGACCTTCGTAGCGGTGTGTCTACGAATTAAGAGTAGGACCAACTGTATTGTATAGAACAGTGTGCAGTGCAGTCTAGTACCTGAGAGTACTAGAAAACATTCTGTCGCGTGAAACTTCCTGTTTGGTGCGCTCAACGTCCAGTAGACGTCCTTGAATGAGTTCATCACGTACTGCATCTATCAGTGGCATCCGGATACCTCGGGCTCGGTCCACGTATTCACCGTGAGAGGGCGCCACTACACCCTCGTCTACTGCTTGGTCCAACGTCAGCCAATCATCACTCCTCGTGTCACGTACCTGCAACAGAGACAGACCACCTATAGGAAACCACCCACAACATTTCCAACGGCGGTGAGAAAACACTACTAGTCGTACGTCCACGGCCTCATCCAACGATCAGCTGCTCCGTGTTGAGTACCTACAGAAAAGAGACACCACCTATAAAAAAGCCCCCCTCACAATGAGTCCCAACATGCGAATACCCCAGACACGGTCCACGTATTCACCATGTGAGGGCGCCACTACACCGTCGTCTACTGCCTGGTCCAATGTCAACCAATCATCCATCCGCGTGTCTTGCACCTACACAGACAGACCACCCATAGGAAACGACCCACGACGAGTATAATCATAATGGACGTGTGAAACAAATACAGCAAATACAGGTAAAAGTAATCAGGAAACACAGTCAGTAAAATAAACCATACAGCATGCAGTGCGTAAACTTTGTTACACATCATTATAGAACCAGAAATTTGAGGCAGAGGCCAACAGGCGCCGTAAGTCTGATTGGAAGAAATCTAAAAAACCTCTTCCTCTTAAACCCCTCAACAAATCTCGCTGAAATTTGGCTTCAATTCCTTCCAGGTAAAGTTCGTCTTTCCAATCAATTTTGGTCTTAGTCCCCTGTCTAGTTTCAAAGAAAAAGCAGAAAATAAAAAACCAAAGAAGTAGAAACAAAGCGAAAACATAAAAAGGGTCTAAACAAAAAGTAAACTAAGTCCATTTTTAAACAGTAGGCTACAACGAAAAACTGTTTACTTCGGATAATATGATGAATTTGTGCGGGGAATGTAAAAAAACGTAGCTTTCATAGTTTGTAATCATCGTGCTCGGATTGGTGAGCTTAGATTTCGTCTGCACCGGGCCTTCAAACATCACGCACTTTCCTTTGCGTTAGCTGGGCTTTTCTTGTTTAAATCAATGCAGGTCTCCATTTGTTATTGCAAAATGTTTAGCGGGGCACTATTTTGTCAACAAAATGCATAAACGGGCGGCTGAAAGAATGTTTACTGCAATACAAACCGAGTCGACGCGTAGACGGAAGGTCTCAGCGACGCGAGTGACACGATCCAATGAACCCTGCTCAGAGACAAGCACGTTGATGATCAGATTGCGAGCTATCGCCTCAGCCAGTGACAGTGATTCGCCCGAGACTGGCTCTTTCATCACGCCGTGTGAATCCAACAAACCACGGTCTAGAGCAGCTGCTAGATCAGGCATCACTCTGCTCGTTTCATCAAGGACCTGGAAACAACCACAGACAACAATTAGACTGTCAAGTCTCGCACAGGGCTAAATCTGTCCGCGGTAGACACCGTGCCATGCTGCGATATTCGCAGCAATGATGTCAGCGTCGGCCAGTAGCCATCAGCCCAGCTGTGCCTGACTATTAGCAGCCGCTAGCAGAAAGATTGTACGTCGTAATGGTAAAGTATCCGAAAATCTGGTCCTGTGACCTTGATCCTGTGTCGTCGCAATTCACTCTTATGCAGCATAGGTTACGAATAGTAAAACTATTTGCAGATGCACGAAATCGATTAAGTTCGACATTTTATTTACTGCCATGTAGGCCTATACACATTGGCCATAGCATAACGACTTAATTGCGTAGCGCCACCATGCGAATGCAATAGCGGTAGAAAAACGTCTTTTTTAGGAAGGGTGCCATTCTTTCGCCCCTTCGTTCAGGGGGACCCCCTTCACCCAGCGGCATGAGATTTTGTCACAAAATACTAGAGACTCTAGGCTATCATGAGGTAAAAACACGAAGTCTCTATCTCACCTGGTTTTGAAACGGTACTGGGTCGTGAGAGACAGACAGACGGACGGACAGATGGACAGAATTACCATAGCTAATACGCGCTATAGCTAGCTCGTTCTCGTGCGTAAAAAAACAACAAATAAAAGAATTTGCCACGATCTTGCAAACATGACTGTCGTCGCTACTGCGGACAGTAACAAAACAAAACGAAAAGTTTCAGCGAAATGGATTCATTTGGTCAAATACACTTTACAGTTAAAATTCATCAATTACGATCAAAAAGTTTATTATATCTCGACTTTTGAACTCCATCAGAAGTCTTCATCAAAAGAAAGAACTTTAACCACAAAAACGCAAAACTTTATTTCATTTCGTTTCAGAAATTCAGTTGAGTTCATCTGATTTCTGTTGCTTTGAACACACCTTAAAAGTACTAACCTTAGCAGACCGTGGCTCAATGTAGCCGGTGTAAACAGCCTCAGCAAAGCTCATCTGAGCCAAAGAGTCTGCTGCGGTGAACAGTCCAGTCTGCGCATCCAACAGTTGCTCTGATATAGCAGTCATCAACGCCATACCGCGCACAGTATCCACCACTGACGACCGCGTCTCCGTTGTCCGTGTGAACTGCACGACTCCGTCACCGACCATTTCACCCACCGTCCTGCATTCACAGACAATGCTACGGAGCGTCACCTGACATACGGGATCAGGATCACACAGTGTAGCTGCCACCAGACACAGCATAACCCCGGCCAGACACGATTTACCTAAATAAGAAACAAGTCACCCATCCAAGTAATAACCACTAAGTTAGCGACATGACCGGTAGTCGAACACACGACCTGGCGATAGAACGTCAAACAACCTAACCGTTCGCTACCAAACCACTTAGTTGTCTTAAACTAAATGTTTCTTAAATGCATTTATTTTGTTTGAAAACGACAAAATGAAACAGGTTTTATCACAATTTTTTCAGCACTGTTATTTTTACTCCTTGCACGCGAAGAGGAGTATATGAGATCAGTGTAATATTGACGACCGACCGACGACTGCCCTTCTTCCTGGAAAAACTTCAAATGACTATATCTCGATGGTGCAAGATAGACGTATGGTCACAATGGACAACCCATACGATATCATCCACCGCGAGTCAAATGGTCACGTGACCGATAACGTCACGTGACCCCAAAAGGTCACGTTATCTTTGAGTGGGTGAGTAGTTTCTTAACGGCACAACAGCACAAAATAGGCCATTCCGTGCCATACATGGTTAAAAGCAGTTAAGAGCAATTTAAAATACTGCTTAAGATCAAGGCTATTAAGCTAATGTAAAGCTTAGTAGCCTTAATCTTAAGCAGTCGTGACCCTATTATCTTTGAAGCGCCATATCTCCATAACGGTGCCAGATAGACACATGTGTTGAGGTATAACAAGACAAATGGCAACTAGCGTCATCGACCATTATTGAATTTTTTTTCTCCTTTCAGTTATTAAAATCGAACAATATTTTACGACCTTCGAGGAGACAATTTCCAATAACGACTTCGACGCCAGTCACTATTAGTATAATATTAAACGTGTCTCAATTAGACGCCGGGTCTCTAACACAAGCCGAAAGAAACGAAAAAGCTTTAAAAGAATACAAAAGAAAATGATGCGCGCGAGGAGTACCCCACCACTAGATTAGTCACAATCTAATAATATATCTTGTTCTGTTTTTGTTCAGTTGTTCCTTTTTTAAACTGTTGTTAAAAACTGTGGCCTAACCGCTAGTAATTGCATCCTGATTAAGGTACCACAGGGTAACAATCCAGCAACTCTCTTTGCTTTTCAGACAGCTTTCTGGTAAAATGCACCGTTTAGCCACAATACGCTACGCACGTTACAAACAGACGTCAGACGCACAGACACAACCTTGTACCATAAGCGCGACTGTCAGTACAGTCAACTAAAAGCACAAGAACGTTTTAGAACAACAAATAATGCAGAGAAAAAAACAGTTTATTAGGTGTTGATAGTTTTTGAGACGAAAATTCCTGATACAACTTGACATTAAATGACCGTTTTAGTTTTTACGCGCGAGAGCTAGCACAGCTATAGCGCGTATTGGCTACGGTAATTCTGTCTGTCCGTCTGTTCGTCCGTCTGTCTGTCTGTCTGTCTGTCACAAACCGATACCGATTGGAGCCCACATGAGATAGAGACTTCGGGTTTTCACCGTATGATAGCAGCTTAGAGTCTCGTATTTTGCGACCAAATTTCCTGCCGCTGGGTGAAGGGGGTCCCCTCGAACGAGGGGAGAAAGTGAAGCACCCTCTCTAAAAGACGTTATTTTAGCGCTATTGGCTTGTCCAGTGTGATGACGGTTGCAGATAGGCACAGATATGCTATGTATAATAACAAGCACTGGCAACAAGCTTCTTAATGGTGTCAACATGGATGACCTTGAATGACTTTGAACCCCTAACATAAGAGGATTTAGCGAATTTTTCACGATTTTGGGCTGCCACATACATTCAAGAGTGAATTGCGCCGAAATGGCTGGAAACAGACCAAGATGACCTGCACATGGGATTTTCAGCATTGAATGCAGATTTTAGCAGTCCAAGTCCTGACCCCCTACGTTCAACAAGGCCTGCGCACGCGGGTGTCAAAAGGGGTACCCCCTAAAAAAGTGATTATTTTTTTCAATATTGGCTTGTCCAGCGTGAAAATGGTTGCAGATAAGCACAGATATGCTGCTTAACATAACAAGCACTGGTGACGTGCTTTTTAGTGGTATCAACATTGACGACCTTGAATGACCTTGAACCCCAAAATAGGGGTTTTTAGTAGAGCTGTCAAATTAATGTGTTAATTAACGCTTAAGTGTGTTAATAAATTGACGCACGTTAAAAAAAATTAGCGTGCGTTAAAAAATTAACGCACATGCGTAAATTTATTTCATTTACTAAATTCTGTGAATCAAAAGTACCAATATTCCGTTAAACAGCGGTTATTTAACAATAGAACGAATTTAAGTAACTAAGCTGTAGTTGTCATTCAATCACTACTGTAAATAAATATTATTTACATGACAGGCTAATAGATTTCTATGCTAGTGGTGACGTCAGTTATTGTTGAAAAATGTGTTTCTATTTGCTTTTCAACTTTCTATATTCTACAAAAAGTGCCCCCAAACGTCGCGGGGCCCGGGGTAACTCCGCCCTACTCTCCCTTTCGACAAGCCTGGGTGTGTTAATAACGTGTTAATTAATGCGTTAAAAATATTAACACAGTACGTCAATGCATTAAAAATTAACGCTTCGACAGCTCTAGTTTTTAGTGATTTTTTTGCGATTTTCGGCTGCAGAGGAGAAAATTGCGACGAAATGGATGAGATAGATCAAGAAAACCTGCGAACAGGAACTGCCATAGGCTCTCGTGCGTCTCATGAGCATTAGCTCAGATTTCTTGTTCACCTTACCCAACGTCTGCTTCTGCACTACCTAGGAAAATCAGACAATCTGATAATCCTTCTTCAAGCTACAATCGAAAATGTTGGAATATTGTTTTTTGACAGATGCAGTGTATTATTCTCATCAGTAGGCCTACCTGCATTCATCGACGGCGGTCTCGCCCCGGGTCTCCAGTCTCTCTTCTGTAATCCTGAGTTGAATTCCACTCTCAGGAATGATCACGTAGCCGTTACGAATAGCCGCGTCCAGAGGCATCAGAACCTAAATCAAATCAAATCAAATCAAATCAAAAATGCCTCTGTACATCGCATCCACAAACTACACAGAGGTCTCTTTTATGCGCTATGGCAGTGCCAATATCTGCAAGACAAAAATGTTTTAACTCGTGCCTAAAGGAAAAAAATGTCCGGTGATTTCATTTGACTTAGGTTTATCAATTAGTCACATGTATTAAGCGCTCTGCGCCTTTCACCATTTTGAATGTATACTGACCTTCATCAGCTGCACGTAAACCACGTCAAGTAAGTCGGTTTTTTTTTTGTTTTTTTCTTCACTACCAATATCTGGCGAAAAAGCTGTATATTGTACCTCGGTGAGCGGCTCGGTGAATGTGTTGTTGCGAATGTCAACGAGACCTCGGCGGATGGCTTCTTCAAAGTCAATGCCGACTACATCCAGATCTCCTTCTCTTAGTGGTACTGAGACAAACCCTCGCATTACCGCCTCCGACAACGACATCTCCTGAATAAGACATACAAATTTATCAATATAATACAATATTCGTTTAATGCGAATGTAGTCTGCACAACCTTTGCATTCTGTAATTTTCGCATTGCAGCCCCCGCAGTCTGGAACTCACTACCCTCTAGCATCCGTAGTTCTACCTCTGCAGACACTTTCTGTCGCCTCCTCAAAACTCACTGCTTCCGGCAGGCCTACAGCTGCCCCTAGCGGCTCAGCCAAGTGCCTCAGATTCGGCCACTGGCTGACATTGTGCATTCTAAATATTCTATTTATTTCCTTGCTTACTTATTTATTTACTAGTCAGACAGCCACTAAAATTATACAAGCTAGAACACAACCTTTATTTAGAACAGTGCTCAATGTGAGAGGGTATGGACCGGAATAGCATACTAGCATTTCCTCGGCCGCCTGGAAAACATACCAGCGCTTCTTTTCTGAGAAAAAACACACCGGTATTCAAGGCCAAATTAAAACATGTGAGGGCCCTGGACAGCTGTTGGTTGTAAAATACAAAAAGGGAAAACCTTGACAATAAGACATTATTTACAATCAGTGATAGGCATCAAGTAGGTCTATGTAGGCGAATCCACCAACCATCACTAACACTGCTTCTTTTAAACGACACCTAAAGCCAGAGGCGTTTATCTCCCTGTCCTTGGAGCAAATTTCCCTACCTAACTCAAAGTGAGGCGCCATAGATTTCGAGCCCTGGGCAAAAATGAGCGTCGTGAGTCGTGGCGAAACCCTGGCGAAAAACAAATATCGTGCATTTTAAGCGCCACAGAACACTTTTGCTTGCAGTATGTCGTAAACCATAAGAACAGCGTCTTACAGAAATGCAGAATTATAATATTCAAACCGCCTAAATTCCCCCAAAAAACTTTTCATCCTATTTTTTCTTAGAGTATTTGCTCCAGGGCTTATTTGGCGTAGACTCCCCTGCCTAAAATATTGCTGTTTCAGTGAGCGTTTCCCCTCTAATTTAGTTATTTTTAATTCGGGCATACGAAACATTATCACACGCTGAACGGTAGTTCAAGCCCTGTGTTAACGGCGACTTCTCTTTCTTATGGGAAAGCCAAAAATTCGACCCCCACAGAATCAAAACCCCTGAACCGATTGAGATAAAATTTGGCAGGGTTGATTAC
>Ga0209367_1009640_pt1 | contig 13045 bp, 6 predicted proteins | sample WorMetLIZISLAND2_FD_187412 | JGI IMG/M metagenome (GOLD analysis project Ga0209367, IMG submission 187412) | Marine gutless worms symbiont microbial communities from Max Planck institute for Marine Microbiology, Germany - Olavius geniculatus... ... | reverse complement strand
ATGGTCAATAATAGGCACTATTTTATAATGCCGGTCCAAAATTTTTGGGGGGCACACCCCAAAAAAATTTCAGGGGCCAAAAACATGCAAAATTTGGCCCGATTTCGGACTACTTCGAAGTTCGGCGGTTCGGCGACGAATATCTCCGAAACGGATGAAGATATTCAAAATCGGATAGCCATTCCGTCTACCGCGATTCCTCCTTACTAGCGCACCCCCACCGGGGACGGGGCCCCCTTACAAATTTTTTTAAAGGGGGTCAAAAATAGGCTTAAATTGCAATAAATGAGCTCTTATAACTTGGGAGTTAGGGAGTGTTGCCCGACGAAACTTTGGCACTTGACGCGGCTCTAGGTTGGGATGTTAACGCAAGTACGAAATTTGGCGGTACCGCCCCTTAAAATTTGGGAGGGCAAAAAACGTCCAAAATTTAGTACGTTTTACGACAACTTTCGAGTTTGACCGCGAATATCTCTGGAACCGATAAAGATAGCGACAAAATCTACGGCGTTGACGAGAGCGATCCTTTCGGCGTTGAACAAAAAAATTTTTGTGAAATTCGGTCCACAACGGACAAAGTTATAGGCGCTCATGTTGACCTACTCTAAGTCGACAATGCGCGTTCGGTGCCGGGCGGACTCACGTTGGGCTTTGCCCCAAATTTCTAGTTCAGTCTGTTCTGTAGCGAGATACATAGATTGTGAAAAAATGTAGTGCAATGTATCGAGACTCAGAACTTTTTAAACACCTCTCGTATTCGCTTTCGGCTAAATGTTCTATAGGCCACATTTCGCGGTTGTTTTCGGTTTTGGCCCTAAGTTAAACTTGCGCTTTTGTTAAATGACTAACGTCGAATTTAAAAAAGAAGAAGTTTGCCTAAACATTAGACGCACGAACAACAAAATACTGCATGCACAGACCCTTCATAAAAATAGGGAAAAAACAAATGAACAGCATCCGTGTTTTTCAAGATTCTGGTAAATACAGTTTGTTATTTATTCGGTTATTTGAGTGCGCCTTGTATTCAAATAGTAAAGAGTCCTAAATAATTCCAGAATGCCCTCCACTCCCTTCTCCCTTCCCCCCAAACGGATTGTCACCAAAATCTGGTCTTTTTTCGGCTCCTTTTTTTGGCTTTTGGAGATTTATCACCCCTGGATAAACTATGAGGCAGTCTGCCTCGTTCCCCCTTGTGTAGAAGGTCCTGTACGTGTTCCAGTATCCCGTACTGACCCGTAGCCTAACTGGCGACGCCAATTTCTATGAATACACGTGTCCACCGTCATTCAGCTTAGCTTGACATCAAAGGCGGTGTGTGACAGCAGCAGCAGCAGCAGTAGCCGTTTGACACCCCCCCGCGAATGGACGCGTCCAGGCTGCGCGGTCGCCAGCTGCCAGCTAAAGCTAGTCTCACCGAGTCTCACTCGCTACGGAGCCTACGGTGGAAAGTGGTGACACATTCTTCGTAGAGACTTTGATCGAACGTCTGTGACAGATCGCAACAGACTGGAACTAACAGCTAGGTAGGTGGCAATTAGTGTGCGTGTTTCTTTGCGTGTGCAGTGCAATACAATACAATGCAAGAAGCCCAGCTGTCGCGAGGGTGGGCTGACCGTATGCTGGTGTCCGAAGGGCAGCAAACGTGAACGCCAATTAGTGATTAATATAGAAACTTAGGCCCTATTTCTGACCGTTTAGCCACAATACAATGCATCAGTTACAGACGGACAGACGGACGCCAGCCTGCGCCAAAGGGCAGACCGTGCCCAACGATGATAACCCCAAATCCAGTGTCTCTAAGTTAGGTAAATCGAGTACTATGTCTGACTACGGTTAACCCGTGTCTGGTGGCAAGTAACACTGCATGTGTGATCCCATATGGCAGGTGTTGCTCCGTAGCTCTGCTATGGGTTTTCCATGAAGAGCTGTAAACAACGCTTAATTTCTAATGATAAAATAGATATCTCTCTCTCTGTTCGGTTCTATTATGTCTGTAAAAATCATTTGTGCTAAATTTTCTCGGTTGTTTTTGCTTTTGCATTGTGTGCGTGATTGTGTTGCTGTCGCTAACCTATAGTGAAATTAATATATTGTTTTAAAATCAAGAGTGTTTTTCCAGCATCGATTCGTCATTCGCGCATAGGCTGTTTCAAAAGCCTGCACGGCTTGACCAAACGACAGTATGATGTAATTTAAAGTAATGCAATATCGCCATGCCGCTGCAGAGTAAGAATGCTTTGAAGTCAGTTTCATTTACTGATTGTTGAACTTGAACGCGCTGGACTGTTTCGTGCCCATGCATCTGTGGCCATTGTAATGACAGCGACTGACCCCGCTATGTCCTAAAATACCGGTTCCCACACCTGAGAACAGGGTTTTCAATGGACCTGAATTTTCAGGACGTCATGACTTCCAAGCGAAAAAAAAATTAGTACGTCAGTGCGCAAAATCTGGAAGTCATGTCGTAGGCCTACAAAACAAGAAAACCCAGCTGTCGCTAGGAAAGATGTGCTACAGCATAATTGCATTTTCTGTTGCAGTACTGGCTGTCAAGGTCATCCAATATCAATGATTTTTATCTTATCTGGAAGGGCGTATGTCACTTCCTTTTAATAATTAATAGCAATCTTGGTTGCATCTCTCACCCTTTCCGAGGTGTGGCCAGTTTTTCTTTGAAAAACGCACATAATTCTTACCACTCCTCTATTCAACCCCACATTTGACAATGTTCCCGATTAAGGCGCGTACAGAGCGACGAAAGTAAACTGAACAAGAATAGCACAGCTTAGCTGTTGAGGAACCGACCAATGTTTGAACAAGGCGAACCCATTGGTTATTGGTTAGTGCGTATACGTGCGCGTAGTCACCTAGTCGCCGACGCCGTTAGACGGTGCCTACTGTAATACATTGTTGCTTGCTCATTGGTGAGTTCGTTAAAAATTAAACCATGTCAGTTCAGTTCAGTTTACATACGTCGCTGTGTACGCGGTTTAAGACTAAATTATGCAGGTGCTCATTTGGCCGCCGAAATCGGTTGCTAGTCCCGGCATTGTCGCTCCCGTTTATATCGGGTCATGGTCGAAATATTTTTATCCCCACTCTCGCTACTCGTTTACTGCCCACTCTTTCCAGCGCTCTCGCTCGCAATCGTGTCTCAGATAATTACGAGTACCGTGTCGTGTCGATTGTGCGAGGTTTTCTGTACCTCATTACGCGGCCTTGGATGCCTCGGTTGACGATTTATTTACAAGGCTGGGGAGTGGTTAGCCGCCGAACAATCGAATAACGTGCAACGATTGTAGTATATTTGACCCTGGCAAGAAATACTGCTGGTTTTGGTTGTAATATATCAAGAAAACTTTTTATAAAAGTGTAAAAACTAGGAAACTAATACAACACTAAGTCAACTTTAGGTCACCTCAGCCTTCCATCCCTCCGGGGCAGGTAAATCGAGTACCGGCCTATCTGGCTGCGTTAAAGCCGGTGCATTTACCTGTGTCGGGTGGCAAGTAAAACCGTGTGATCCCATACGGCAGGTGACGCTCCGTAGCGTTGAGGATAAAAAATCCGAAAATTTTCAGTCTCCTTCCTTAGATATTTTCTTGTTTGGGAGGGGACACTCCTGCCCACGTTCCACTTTCAAGTGCCCCCTAATACAACCAGATCCTGGCTAAGCCACTAACTAAGCCATCAAGTTTAGTACGAATCGTCATATTACCGTACATTCTGTCGTGCCACACGACGTCGGAGTTCTAAACAATCAACGACCGACCCGACAGACCGACGGTTTAAATGCAGTATTTGCCTCCACCGGCACGGCGTGCAGTTTAACTTTGATGTTCGTTTTCAACCACATGCGCCGCGGACCCTGGTAACGGTATCGACATTCGTCGCAGAGAGTATAACAAGTAAGTTGAGCAGAGCTCATGAGACGCGCGACAGGCTTAGCAGTTCCTCTTCGCAGGTTGTCCAGGTTTATCTCCAGCCATTTCGGTGCAATTCACTCTTAAAATGTGTGTTGCAGGCCGAAATCGCGAAAGTTCACAATAAATTCCTCTTTTGGGGGTTCAAGGTCATTCAAGGTCAACGATGTTAATAAATCTAAAAAGACCGTCACCTGTGCTTGTAATTATGTGCAACATGTCTGTATCTATCTGCAACAGTTTTCACACTAAACGAACCAATAGCGGCAAAATAACGTCGTTTTAAGGAGGTACCCCTTTTTGACGTCCTCGTTCAAAGGGTATCCTCTTTCCCCGGGGCACGAAATTTTGTCACGATAAACCAAGATTCCTTGGGGCAGCCCACAGTGAAGATTTCGTGATTCTACGTGTCGCCGTTTTGATACAGTGCCAAGGTGTGTCAGACGGACGGACAGACAGACAGACAGACGCCTAGACGACGGCTAAGACGCGCGAAGCATTGTTCATGCTGTCGCGAGTAATAATTGCCGTCAGCCTTGTGCATGTGCAGCGGCTTTTGGCGATTAAAACTAGAAAGACCAGGAGTGAGAAATAGAAGAAAACTCAGTCCCGGATTAACTCAGCCTTCTATCCCTCTGGGGTAGTTTAGTCAAGTGCCGACCTGGAGTTATAAAGCGCGTTTATTTGTGTCAGGTAGCATGCAGGTAACACTGCGTGATCCCATATGGCAGGTGACGCTCCGTAGCTTTGAGATTGTGCTAAAAGCTATGAACAGTTTCTTCAAAAAAGAAGAAACAGGAGCAGAAGAAATCGTCGTGGGTTTTCTCCGGTGTCACAGCAGCGCTATACAAACAATTGCTCGTTGCGCCCGCCCGTGCGGTGCATGGCACGGCAGCCGTCGTCTCGAGAGTCCAGATAGTTAGCAGGTTTCCACGCGTATTGTTTCCGGCGGGTGACCGTCGTCCGCAGTAATTGTTTATAGGGTGTTTACACAATCGAGCAAACATCGAGGTGGCTCAAGCAGGCCTATTGGAACCCCGCCCCCTGGCTCAAATGTAGGCCTAGGCTTAGGCTCTTAGCCCACAGCTGATCACGTGTTATATAGGCCTTCCAATTACAACCCGCCCGCCCTTCTAATTAACATGCTAATTACCATAGAACGTCGAGCTAGCTGCTCGATGTTTGCTCGATCGTGTAAACACCCTATTACGGCGATAGTGTAGGTATAGTGCCCGGTGCAGGGTTCCGGTTACCTACTGCGGTGCCCCTGGGGTGACGGAAGAGGGACGTCAGTCGTACAAACTGTGACGATTCATACACTTTTAGGGCGCCCGTACGTTAGTAAATAAACGGTAGGTCTGTTATCGACAATCGGCAAATAAACACGATCGATTGCGTTCGCGAAAAAATTGGTAAACTTGGGTTCACAAACCAAAAAAAAATGATTGTCTAATTCCGAACCACTATATGTCCATACTGCGCGTACTGTGCAGGCTAGTGCGATTGTGTTTAAGCCACGTGACGTTGCCAGGATCGAAATTTTACCATCTGAATTGACGCCCCCTTCTCCCTATCGGACTTACGACAGTCTCACGTTGGGTTCTGCCCCAAATTTCCGGTTCGTCTGCTGTGTTACGATATAATGCACTTGGTATCGGGATGAGAGGGTAATTTAACTTCAGTGCCTCACTTATGAAATAACGTGTAATAAATAGTTTTGCCAAAAACGCGATTGATTGAAATTTAACAACCGAAACCAGCAGTATTTCACTACGCGGATAAATTTACCACGCTGCTTATCGGTTGAGATATCCGATCGTACATAATTTACCCATACGCCAGCCGCTTGTATTCACTAACGCTACCATATACATAGATCGTCAACCGCAGTATTTAAGACCGCGGAATAAGGTAGAGAAACCGTCACGCAATCGGTCGAACGGAAGCCAGCGCCGTGCGACCTCAGCGAAACAACGGTTTGCATTGTCGCCGCCGTCGTGTGCGAGATAGACGCCTGCCCGTTTCAGTGGTGTGTGTGTGTGTTGATATATACATGTACACTATATGCCACTGGAGTCAAAATAAACGCCTCAGAGACAGAGAGAAAGAAAAAAGAGAGACAGCATGCTTATTGTTTGATCAAACAGCAGTGTGTGAGCGGACACACGAACGGATGTCGTAGAATTCAAGCGAGAACAATGTTAGAAGAGGCTACATTTCAAGTTTTGCACTGCAGAACTTGAAATGTATTCTAGCATCGTTCTCATCTGCACTGATTTATAACCGATGTATACGCCTGTAGATGTTAAGGTTAGGTTGTCAACGTGATATTTGTACACACGTGTACAAATAAAGAAGCTTAGCTACCGCGTCTGTAGCAAGGAATTATCCAGCCCCCCCCCTGAGGAGGGGTGTTAGTACACCCCCGTTAAAATCTTGACACCTCCAACAAAAAAGACACCAGGGGGTGTTGTGGTTGAAACCAAATGTATTTGGCAAAACCTATGTTATTTCTGCATATTGCTTTCTTTTATTACTTTTCATTAACTCACAGTAAACTGTAACAAACTGCGGCCTATTCAACTTCTTTTTTGGCAAACACAACCACAAAATCTGATTTTGTAAGTTTTCAAATCTTAGAAAACATGGCAAATTTGCGGTATCCATTGAATGTCCAAAAGCCAAAAGTGTTTCAGCTTCAGGGGGAAGCCCCCTGACCTTTTGAACAGGGGCTCTGCCCCCGGACACCGCTGGGGGCACAGCCTCCAGACCCCCATCGTCTATCCCTAAAATACACATCCCCCAACTTTCATCTGAGGCCCAAAAATGAATAATTCTGCGTAACTCCCTGGTCTGTAGCTCTTCATAAGAACTCTCAGAGCTACAGAGTGTCGCCTGTCATATATAAGATCACTTGCCGTCTAACATAGGTGAACGCACCCCGCCATAAAATAACCCCATCCAGGCAGACTGTTGCATGCTTGATTTACCTACCCATGAGGGATAGAAGGCTGAGTTAACCTGACTGATTGGTTATTGACTGACAAATTTTTTCTGTCTGCAGACCTGTCACCCATCTGATTAGTAGGCTAACCATTTGATAGTGACGCGTTTAGGAGTCGAACGAACGACCTCTTGATCGTGAGTATGACACTTTAAAATGTGAAATATGCATAGCTACCGATAAAGGCTAAAACCCACTACTGCGACCCGACCAGACTTTGTCTGTGACCCGGGTCGCCGACAAAGTCTGGACGGGTCGCCGACTTGTCTGGTCTGGTCGCCGACTTTTCCGGCTTTTTTGGGTCGCAGACCTGGTCGGTTCAATCTCGACATGTACGGATTTTTTTGTCGGGTCGCAGACAAGTCTGGTCGGGTCTGGTCGGGTCGCAGTAGTGGAATTTAGGAACGACCCGACCAAACACGAATAGGACATATTTTTTGTGTCTCAGTTAGGAGCCCACCAATCAAGCTGTGCACAAGGGCCTCCCAAAACCTAGCTACGACAATACTCTAAACGTAACAATGCCGTTAAGACATTTACCGGAATATCGTTGATAGACGTTGGATTAGTGGCTGAACATACGACAGCAATTCTTCAAACGTGTGTATGTCCATTCGTAAGTAGGCCTACTGCATACATTTTAGCACTTCTTTTTCTGCAAGCTCTGGTAAAAGGGTATAAAGACTTCATACTTTTGTCGTTCACGTATATACTGTTTTACCCAAGATGAATGTTTACGTTTCGCACATAACAAAGTGCCTATTCCAGCACTGGCTGCAAGTATTACGCTGTCTTTATCCATCCCGTCCGCCATCTTAACATCAAATAGGTCAACTTTTCGTAGTTTTCCACGTTTTAAAGGTCAAGGTCAACATCATGTGACGCTGGTCGCAGATTTGTCTGAGACTAGTCGCAGACTTGTCTGCGACCAGACTTTGTCGGCGACCCGGAGACTTTGTCGGAGACCCGGGTCTGCAACCCGGGTCTCCGACAAAGTCTGGTCTGGTCGGGTCGGGTCTGGTTGGGTCGCAGTAGTGGGTTTTAGCCTTAATAACACAGAAACATTTTGGTGAAATTGAAAAAACACTTCAGACGACCAATCTCTTAATTTCCTCCATTGTTGACTACGTTTACACTTGGCGGAGATAATAAAACGTTTTTTCGTCTATATGCAGCTTTCATACACGGAGCGCGAGTGCAGTGCCGTTCGTACTGAATATCGCTCTGCTGGAGTGGGTAAGCGAGTATGCAGTAAGAGCTTATACCACCCCAGACAGTGCGGTGTCGTACTCAAACCACGTTCAGGTCGCACGCTTTGCTTTAGAACTGTAATCTGAAATTATTATAATACATGATGAAATTTACGTGTAATTCCCTGAGTTGCATAATTTATGAATCTTTGCGTGGAGTTTTTGTGAAATAAACCTGGTATATGGAGAGACCCCTCCCTGGAAAACGTTTGGACGCCGTGACCCCTGCGACTCCGCCCGAATGTAGGAGCCTACACCTATAGGTGTGCACGTGTGAAAAAGCGTGCTGGAGGAGTGCAGAACATTTTCGTTACGGTCAATCGACGGCCGCTTCGTTTGTTAGCGGTTCAAAAGCCTTCCGGCGCGCACGCGCGCTTTCGCATCCAGCTATCTTTCTTCTACGGCGCACTGCAGTGTTTACACGATGGGCGAAAATCAAACTGCACCGCAAAGCCGGCCCATGCTCTTACGAGATTGTCTTTACAGCGAGAATTATGTTCTATTATTTTATATTGGACGCGTCTTAATCAAACGATGCCGCTCTCTGTCGTGTTGCGCGAGTTTAAGTCAATCGCACGCGAAAGAGTTGATTCGTTAAGCGTCGCCACTGGCGGCTTTTTTACGTTCATTACGTTCATTACGTTTTACGTTCTGCCGCCCAGAACGGTAGTTCCCGGAAGGCCATAGGTTTTACAACAGTTCTTCCTTTCTTTTTTTCATCGCGAGATTTCCGACGTCCGTGCGCCGATCTCCGCGAAATTTTGCTACATAGTCGGAAGTATGTTCAATTTACAAATGCCGGTCCGAAAATTTGCGGGCCTGCCCCAAAAAATGTTGGGGGCGAAAAACACGCTAAATTTGGCCCGATTTCGGACACCTTCCCATTTTCAGCGCGAATATCTCTGGAACGGATAAAGATATCCAAAATCGGAAAACTATTTGACCGACAGCGTTTTTTTCGCCTTAGGCAAAAAAAGTTCAGTGAACTTTGGTCGGCTAATTACGGAGATTTAGAGGTGTAATTATACCCCAAAAATCGAATTTTTCGGAATACCATATTTCGGCCCGTAGGGGGTGCTGCGCTCAGAAATTTTTACACGCGCTATAGAATGTCCAAATCTTGCTAGCTTATACCTCACCGGGGATGGGGCTCCCCAACAATTTTTTTCAAAGGGGAGTAAATAAATGGCTTATAATTTAGCGTATTAGCGTCTATAACTTTGGGGTTAGGGGAAGTAACCCCATGAAATTTTGCCACATGACAGGCCATAAGGGGAGCATTATTACTTATATACAACATTTGGGGGGCACCGCCCCCTTAAAATTTGGGAAGGCAAAAAATGTCTAAAATTCGGCGCAATTAATGACAACATCCAAATTTGACCGCGAATATCTCAAGAACCAGTCAATATATCGAAAATAAAAAAACAAACTTGATTGAAATCAATTCCTGCTGCGTTGAACAAAAAAATGTGTGATACGGCCATATCTCTGAAACGGTGAAAGATACGGCCAAGGTTGCCGTTAACCACTAATAGTAAGTCTAATATTGGCTTTCAAATGACATAAAAATCATTGACCTTGGATGACTTTGAAGGTCAGTACTGCAACAGGAACCGAACTGTATAGGCTGTAGCGCGTCTTCCCTAGCTTAAAACTTTTTATTGAAAATTGCGGCCAAACCGGTTACTATCGGCAGCCTACAGGACGTCGCCAGCGCCCTATCCGATGGTAGCATCGCCGACTTTTCACGACTTACCGTTTAGCCACAATACATCCGTGACATGAGTAAGAAAGTTTAAGTTAGGCAAACGTTGCTTTACAGCACGAGTTGTGTGAATAACGCAATGCAACGTTTTGGATCCGCCGTAACTAAAGACGCAATATTTCCCATTTCTAATCCCACATTTCGCTATAGGCAGTGTCGGAATAGGAACTGTAACCCCATTGTAAAAGTGAGTTAACGTGCAGTTCTATTACAGTGCTTGTTCACGCCAGGGCTGTATACCTTGATGTAGCATACAGTCGCGGTGATCTCAGAAGCGGAACCATTAGTCGCGGTGTTCATCAAAGGAAAAGAAGTCGACATTATTGACCGACCGCACGCACTTTGTTGTCAGTGATCTCGTTAGAGAGACAGGAAGACTGCAGAGCTCCTGCAGAGATACAGTGGTGTCCGGATAAATCCCCTCCTCTCTCAGGACACAACTCCCCCTAGGATGGAAGCGCCCCCCCGCTCACGAGCAATACACGTATACGGGTTATAGCGAACATCGGACAAACTGCTACTGTGTTTTACTATCATAATTTGAAAACGATTAACAGCACTGCAAAAATCACTGCAAATGACATATACATGGCTTCGTTTCAGAATTAAGCTTATAATAAATTGTTTGATTGGCAGCTGTTGCATGTATATTTGCAGCCTGTTTACCGTATCGCGTTAAATAATTTGACGCTGCATAAACAGATGTGCTTGGTTTTGATTTTTGTGAACATAATAAGCAAGTCTTAGTATCGGTAATGACAACAAAGTCTTGCTTACCTTCCGCTGACATGTCAAAATGTTGTTTTTTAGTTACAGGAAGGGGGCGGAGTGTTCTGTCTTAAGGGGGAGTTATGTCTGGGGGGGGGTTGGTCCTACTTTCGCATACGGCAGGATAACACTGTAGAACAGTGACGCATCTTTCTTCGCGCATCCTGCATGCAAGATACAACAAAGCATCGCCATAGTCGCCGTGCTCTTGCAGCCATCGCACGAAAAACAGACCGGAAAAATCTTTATGATAATGTTTAACATTATTTCACCGTAAACGGTAGCGAACGATCGAAATAGCGGAGAGCAAAAGCTTTAAATACTCGTAGCAGAAACGGAAGAACAGACTAGATGTGGTTCAGGGTTTCTGTCGACATACCTACCTCGCATCGTTTATGTTTAAGATTAGGAGTTTTGGTTTGTAAACGATCAGTCTTTTGATACGCTTGACTTATAGGGTGTTTACACGATCCAGCAAACGTCCAGCATTACATTTGCTGGAAGTTTGCTGGACGTTTGATGGATCGTGTAAACACCCCATTAGGCCTAGGTCTATGTAGCCTATTGTACATAGGCCTATTATTAGGCCTACAGCGGTCGACTCGAAGATGATTTTTTTGGAGTGACGTGGAGCATGCATAGTAACAAGCGAATAATTTTTGCCGGTATAATGGGCCTGATTGATTTTTTATTTAGTAGGCTAAGTTGCGATTCGCCGAAAAAGCCAAAAATACAAAACTTCCAATTGTAGTTTTTTTTTCCTAAAGGCGCATACAGAGCGATGTAGCTGAACTGACACGGTTTATTACTTGACGAACTAACCAATGGATAAGCAGGGCTAGCCCATTGGTCATTGGTTGACGCCTATGTGCGAGTAATCACATAGTCACCGACGCCGTTAAACGGTGCCTACTGTAATGTTCTGTACGCACTGTAGCAACACAGTCAGCTTTAAAATGCGCAAAGTTGCTATATGACTCGCTTATTTTAAAGCTGATTATATAGCGTTTGGGATCGGGTTTGTGGTCGATATTTACCAATCGCTTAATTACAAATTTAAGGCACAGCTAACTGGTGAAAGAATTTTTACGCGCGAGAGCATATAGCACGTATTAGCTATGGTAATTATGTCTGTCCGTCTGTCCGTCTTGGTGTTACGACCCGGTACAGTTTAAAGACCAGGTGAGATAGAGACTCTTTCCAACGGTACCGCATGCTCATATCGAGACTTAGTGGAAAATGTGAATTTTGACTAAGTCGGTCGAAAAGGGGTGTGCCACCTTTCGGAAAAATATTGCACATTTCGTCAAAGTACGCGAATTAGAACAAACGGCGAAAAATACCAAATATCGCATTCATTAATGCTGCAATTGGGGATTTTGGTGATATATAGTTTTATGGAAACTTTGTGAAAACTATGAGATCTTAATTGGGGGACTCGCTGTAGTTCTAGAAAAGAGGATAAGAAAAGGTTAGCGTTCGTTTTTGGCTATGCCTTATTCACTACCGCACCGATTACTACGATGTTGACGGCTACTGAAAGAGGAAATGACTGGATATTTTTAGGAATAGGTGCTGGAATTTATAAAATGGAACTTAGATTTTATAGGAAGGTTTAAAGTTGCGGGTACCCTGTCTTAGCGGTAACCTTTAGTTAAGATGGCGTTGAACGACGTGGTTTTCTTGGCGAAATTTGACTATAGTATCCTAACAAGCAGTGGTAACATGCTTGTTAATGGTATCAACATCAATGACCTTGCATGACCTTGAACCTAGAAAATGGAGGATTTTAATGATTTTGTGCGATTTTTGGCTGTAGAAGAGTGAAGTGCGACGAAGTGGATGGAGATAAACTGATATTAGCTGCGAACAAGAACAGCCATTACTGCCGTGCTGAGCAAGAAGGCCGTATCTGCATTTTTTGCACAAAATGAGCTTTTGCCACCAGGCGATTGTGTACGCCATTATTTAACTGTGTGCAAAGCAAGAAAGCCGTAACTGCTGTCTAAAGTGGTGAAAAAAGCAAAACAAATAGGCAGTATCTGCAAAACCTGGCTGTCATGCCAAGCTAAAAGGCCGTATGTACATACGGCTTTCTTCCCCAGCACAACACTGCAGTTACGGCCTTTTAACGTGCACTACCTCGCGGATATGGCTTTCTTATCCAGCAGTCTCGTTCATGTGCTTGCACGAGATCTGTATAATTACGTCATTTCGAGCGTCATGACATGTTTTTTTTGTTTTGATTAGCAGCTGAATAAACTATTGTACAAAGGTAAACAAAATTATTACAAACGTATTTGATGTCAAACATGTTTCGCTAATTGTAGTT
>Ga0209367_1009638_pt1 | contig 13045 bp, 8 predicted proteins | sample WorMetLIZISLAND2_FD_187412 | JGI IMG/M metagenome (GOLD analysis project Ga0209367, IMG submission 187412) | Marine gutless worms symbiont microbial communities from Max Planck institute for Marine Microbiology, Germany - Olavius geniculatus... ... | reverse complement strand
GCATAAAATTTTGCATGACGGGTCCCCTCGGCGACGTAATCAACCGTGCCAAATTTTATCTCAATCGGGTCAGGGGTTTTGATTCTGTGGGGGGTCGAATTTTTGGCTTTCCCATAAGAAAGAGAAGTCGCCGTTAACACAGGGCTTGAACTACCGTTCAGCCTTTGATGGGTGATTTTCGGCGGACAGGTGAACCATTCAGGTATGTAATCAACATTAAGATCAGCTCAGCCTTCTATCCTTCCGGGGTAAGTAAATCGAGTATCAGCCCTCTGGCGGGGGTTAAGAGGGGCGCGTTCACGTGTGTCGGGTGGCAGTTACATTGTGTGATTCCATATGGTAGGTGATGCTCTGTAATTTTGTGATGGGTCTTCTATTAAGAGATATAAATCACCTTTACCTTATATATTTTACTAGCTACGGCGTGCGTGAACTGCAGTGCCAATACGTTGCTAGGTGAGATGATCGCCTGGTCCTGCTGCTGCTGCTGCTGATGACGATGATAATGCAGAGCACTGATAACACCATGACGACGTCTGCGACAGCGACATCAGTGAACGTGTGTACGATGATAAACCTACAGCTGAGGACGAACTCTGCTGATGACCAGGTTGTCTGTTTGCTAGGTGTTGCTAGTAACTTCTTTGTTGTCAGAGATAAGAGGATATTCGTATAAAATAATAATTGAACATTGTGACATTACTTCTACAGACAGTTGTTATCGCATCAGATAGCAAAAATCTGAAACAATTTGTCGGTGGCAACAGCTATTGATTTCATTAACTTAGCTTTTAGCTATAGATTGCAGGACATTAATTTATACCCCGTTTACACGAGAAAGCACACATGAAGCACACTCAGAGCAACTTTAGAGCAAACTTGAAGCAAACTTAGAGCACACGTTGAGCACTCATAGAGCTGGCTTGATAACGGTGTATATTGAATACGTGTGCTTCGTGTGTTTTCTTGTGTAAACGGGGTATTATGTGTTTTCGCTTTTGCAGGCTACCGTAGCTCAATTCTATTTAGATAGCATTGCTTGTTTATGATGGTTACATTTTGGAGCACAAGTTAGAAGCGGGGAAGCTAGACCACGTGTGTTCCTTAAACTGGCCCATAGTTTTCAACTGTTTTACATCCATGTTTATATCCGGTTGTAGTTTAATAAACATAATTGATTGATTGACTGATTGGCTAGGTCGTCACCGATACGTCAGTAATAAACGTATCATCAGGTCACGGTGCTGGTGTGAGGGTACGTGATGAACGTCTGGCGGCGATTGAGATAGCCGTCCAGCTGGTCATCCTGTGTCTCGCAGTCATCGGCAATGTCGTCGTGTTGGTCGTCGTACTAGTCATAGTCAGACGTCGCCGGGTTTCAGCGGCTGGCGGCGCAGCGCCACGACCCGCTGTCGCCGGCATCTCGCATAGCCTTACTCCCACATCATCAGGTAGGCTAAGCATAATAATAATAATAACAAAGACAATTTATGAAATTGTACGTGGCGTCATAAAGCAGAAAGTTACTAAGCACCGCAATCTCAATGAAACAAAATTGCCTTCTGTAGCTTTTTTAACTGTTCGTAATCTTCAGTTTTCTACGCTCTACTCTTACAAACTCGTGGGCCGGCGACTGCGAACGCTCTTGCGCCAAACCTTTTTTTTGTTTTTGGTATAGCACGTGTGAAAGATGCGGCTGACCAATGCCTTTTTTCAAAAATGCTAGTTTGTAGTCTGCTTTCAAATTTTTAGTGAAAAATACTGTTTGCGTTCAGTCCGTAATGCTGCGGTAACTTTGCTTAAGTTCGCATGGCTACTATCTAGTGACTCAGTTTGAATTAACGAGTTGTTGCGTAATATCACATGACAGACCGTGGCATAAAATTTAAAATAAATTACGCCCCCCTAGTCTTTATTTTTTTATCGGCTGAAACCGGAACCATAAAAGTTTTTTTTACGGATTATCGACGTTATCTGTCTACAGCGCGACTGAGTCGGATGAACCGAATGATCGTTCACCTGAGTACGGCGGATCTCTTCGTCGCGTTCTTCAACGTTCTGCCGCAGCTGCTCTGGGACGTCACCGGCACGTTCCGTGGCAACGACCTGCTCTGTCGCACTGTCACCTACCTGCAACTCGTCGCCATGTACGCGTCGTCGTACGTTCTTGTCGCCACAGCAGTTGACCGCTACCTGGCAATATGTCGACCGCTCAACGCGTTTCGGTGAAATCTATACTGTACATTCTTGCGACACGATAAAAATTTGCACTTGAAAACTGACAGACAAGCTGTGTCAGTTTAATTTAGCACATAAACTAAAAATAACTGAAAATGTTTTAAAATGGACATAAAATGAGAGAAACTGAAATACAAGTGCCGTTATGCAAAACATGAAAATGTCAGGAAACAGACGGTTGGGAAGAGCTAGAAGCCTGATATAAGAAAAAAACAAAAAAAAGAAAAAAATAACGACAACTACAATCGTATAAAAAACAAAAAGTTAACGACAAAAAGCCGTTAGTACGAGAGCACATCGTTATAAAAGTTCCGCCAATATTCATAACATCATCTCCGAGATTTTTGATAATGTGGCCCGGTATCTTTCTAACCAGTAAAATTTAGTGGCATGGTCGCTGTTCAAAATATTGTCCTAGGCTACTTCAGAAAAAACTTCAATCAACCATTAGGCTACGTTGACGTGGACATCAGTTCCAGCTTTCCAGTTGTGCTTATAAGTTTTCAAGTGTCTATTTGTTAAACAGGCATTGTTTTTTTTAGTTTTTGTAGCTTTTTGGGTTTTTATATATCTACTTTTTGTATTTATGCTTGTTAATTGCTAAATCTCTGTATAGCTCTTTTGTGGAAAAAAACCCATCGCAAAGGTACGAAGCGTCACCTGCCATCGGATTTGGGATCGGATTACCCATTCAAGTAATGACCACTTGATAGCGACCCCACCGGGAGTGGAACCCTCGAGCTCTGAATCACAAGTCCGACAGCTTACCGTTACGTGACCAAGCCACCCTAAAAGATCGACCTACTTACTTACTTACTTACCAGGTACTTACTGGCTGACTTGCTTACTTGTAGACGGCGTGGCTCAGACCGGCTGGTGGCTGCGGCCTGGCTACTGGCGCTGGTCTTTGCCGTACCGCAGCTGGCAGTGTTCGGGTACCGGGAGACGGATGACAGCGGCTACTCGGACTGCTGGGCGGTGTTCGAGCCCGCCTGGGCACTGCGGGTTTACATCACCTGGACGACGCTAGCAATCTACGTCTGTCCGGCAGTCATACTGGCAGTCAGCTATACCCGTATCTGCCACGCCGTCATCAGAAGCGTCCGACAGAGACAGTCAGCCGCAGCAACTTCACGCTGCCATGGCAACCACCGCCTAGTGATGTCATCGTCGCAGCGTTGCCACGGCAACGTGACGTCGTCGTCGTCGTCGACGTCGCGCTGGACGGGTGCGTCGTCGTCGACGTGGTCACGTGGTGGGGGTCACGTAACGCAGCAGGTGTCTCCTGGCGGGGGTGCAGGTAGAATGATGAGTAATGCCAAGGTGCGCACGATTAAACTCACAGTGACGGTGAACGTATCCTACCTCGTCTGCTGGGGGCCGTTCTTTGTGTCGCACGTCTGGGCCGCATACGACTCGACCGCACCGTTTGAAGGTAATATTTTCAGCCAGCAACGTAATTCCCATAGCTGTAGCAAGAAATCAATCAATCAAGCAATTAATTAATTTGTAAATTTGTAAAACGTGCCTCAAACAAAGTTCTTAGAGACGCTTGTTTCGAACAGGCACAGTAAAATCCACGTCTTGAGGCTTACTTCAAAGCACTGTCTACTGCCTGCGTCACTCTGTTTTGACCGTCGGACGGACAAGCAGACGAGGTTCACATCTTCGTCCGCATCGTAAAATTTAAATGTTACAAAAACACTGTCATTAATGTTTTACCGAAATGCCAAATTGTGAAAAACATCGGTTTAGATGCAGCTAATTTTTTAATCGTTAATGTTTTTAGTAAATTAAGCGCTAACGCGTTTGATAAGAAGGTTCAGATCTTCCTTGAGTAACGATTGTTTCTGCATGCCAACTTTATCGCAAACTGTGAAATTCGCCGTTTTCAGCGTTTTGGCCACTTTACAGGTTAAAGTTAAAACCAACGTCATGTTCTCTGTTTGCAATAATGAATAGTTTAATCGTGCTTTATAGGTCGTTTTGTATCAATTTAAAAAAAAGCAAATAAGCAAACATATTTGTAAAGCGCAGAACGTCAACGGAAAACCCGCTGAATCTGAAACTCTGGGCTGGGCGGGAACTAACATAACATAAAAGCTAAGTTGCAAAAAACAGTTCTGAGCTGGCAGCCAAAACAGTTTCATTATATGGAAGAGAAATATTATAATGTCCAGAGAAAGGGTATTGCAAGTGGTGGGAACGGCTACTGCAAAACTGCAAAAAACGAAACGTGCGGACACGAGGAACAGACCGCAAATCGGAGTCCGATGAATGCAGAGTATGAGCGGGAACAGAATGTTTCAACGCATTTACAAATGAATTTCTATTTTTAAGTTTTGACTACTAATCTGTTGATTGCAACACTGGTTGGCTGTGTGTGTGTGTGTCGTGGATGTAATAAACGTTTTAACGTTTTTGCCACATTTAAACGTTTTGAACGTTTAAAAAAACTTTTTGAACGTTTTTTACATCTATGGTGTGTTTCGTGTGTAGGTTACGTGATGACGATAACCATGCTACTGGCGAGTCTCAACAGCTGCGTCAATCCATGGATCTACGTGTTCTTCATTAATAACACGCGCCTGCTGTCTGCAGCCATCAACAGCTGTCACTGCTGTGCGCGGCGTAGCTAGCCGCTGTTGTGACGTCATCGCCGTGACGTCATATAACGTCATCGTCAGCTGTCAGTGCTGTCAGCGCCCCAGTGTCAGCGGTCGTCACATTACTGCTGCCGATACTCGCTATTGACATCAGCTGTGCACAAATTCATTGTCGTCCGATTCGGTCTCGTTGAATATTTTAAATATATTATTGCCTAATTTGTGCGTAAATTTTAGACAACTATTGTGTGAAAACGAATAAAAATAGTTTCGTACTGTCAGCAGCAAAAATGTTTGGTATTCTCTGGTTGCTGACGGTATAAGGTTAATTCGGATGTTTGCACGGGTTCTCTGCAGCGGGGGCGTCAAACGACGGTGAGAGGTGGTTAAAAACGGCCACTTGAACAGAAGCTCTTCTAGTCTCTTGCTGTTGCTGGAAAGCATGGCACAACGCACCCATGAACTAAGACCCGCGGTGCAGCACGAAGGCATATATTACCATTCAGTGTTCTGTTACGTGTAATTGTCTATAAATAGAAGTAGAACCAAAGACGAGAAACACACTTTGACTATGAAAATAGTACGCCACTTGACAAAAATATTATTAGCAGAACAACATACGGCACACGTGTCATATTCAAGTATTTATCAGCGCACTGAGAATGAACAATGCATTGTGTTAGCAGTCAATGCAAGATTTTGAATCACTACTATCTGTTGAGCAAATGTACATTAGATTAGGTTTATAACTACAGAACTCTTGCTACTGTGCATACCTGCCTGGTATACATGTTCAATGCATAGACTGATGAAAAATAATTCTTGAATTCGTAAAATCCAAACCATCGTCAAAATCACAGAAGTAGTCCACACAATATTTGCCAATATTCTTTGCAATTTTTGTGGCATCATTTCTCTAACTTGCTCCGATACACTGCAAAATGTCTGCTAATGTCAAAGTATACCTGTAAATGACGCACGATCCACCAAAGTATCCGGAGACCGGCCGAGCCTCTGCTACAGCCAGCGGATTTGTGGCGTTCGTTGCTAAATTTTTGCTAGCCACTGCAAAAAGTTTTCCCTGAAAATATCATTGAGCTTTATTTATTTTTAAGAAACATTTTGCACACTGACAAAATAGCAACTCTTTATTAAAAATAACCTATTCGTCCACAAGGAGGCTGCGGTAAAGTTCTATGATTAACTTATAGATTTAACAGACATAGCCTACCCGTTATTTTCGCAATATTTTTGTCGCTGACTAAAATGAAGGCTGTCACGTAACGACGGTAACGCACTGCTGCGACATCTACTGACAACGCAGCGATTAACAATAACAAATATTCGCTAAAAAGTGATATATCTAAATTTTATTTATCTATTCAATTTTCTGTAGAAAATTTCTTAAACCTTTTCATGCTCTGTAGGCTAATGTTTCTAGCGTCGCAAAAATTAAATATGACGTATGTCCTTTTCCGAACGCAGCATTTTCAACGACGACAGAAATTCGCCGAAAGACTGTTTTTACGTTTTTTGAACAACAAAAGTATGAAAATGATTTGCAATACGAATTTTGTGAATATGTTAACGTTATGTGTATAAAACTGTCGCTTTCTTTTCCTGAAGCAGGCGTAGATTAGCGACACATATATTTCACTTATATACCACACGTTGCAAGATTTTACATAACAAGTAGTAGAAAAACAAAAGTAACCGTGAGTAGCTTGTGGCAGCTGGGCGGATCCAGGATGTGGATTTGGAGGCAAGCTGGAGGGGGGGAGGCCGACAAATGCAATCATAATTGCCGACGCCGTAACACTGAGTCACGATGACAGCGACTCACATTTTCTTCAGACCTTGTGTACACAGGCATTGGGCATAAACTTCCTTGTAATAATAGGCGGAAATGCTCTCGAGGAGCGCAACACGTTGTGACTTTTTACACGGCGTCAGCAAAACTTGCGATGCAGTTGCTCTGACTTAGCTCTGGCAAAATGTCCGTTTCTCCGTCCATAACACCCTGACACTGCGTCAACACGACACAAACTGGAATCATGAAATCTTTACCGTCAGCTCCATGAAAAATTTTAAAATTTAAAATTTTTAATGGGCAGAAAGCGAAGCCCCCAAAACTAAGTGCAAATAAGGCGCAGATTTGTTTTTTTTCGCTAGCTACCATTGACTATACTTTTTTCTGTTTAAGGTCATGCTTTTGGGGTCTTTTTGCCCGGCTGGATCTGGCACTATAGCTGGTGATGCTACAAGTCGGTCGAAGGAATCAGCAGCGACGGGCAGCCAGCAGCTACGCGCTGACTTGATGCAGTAGTTGCAGCAGTTCGCTGCTGGTCTAACGTGAGTGGCGACGGTTGACCGGCAACTGCAGCCTGACGTCGCGTTGACGCCGCCGCTACGTCAACGCTGCGACGTCGTCGTCGTGACGGACTGACCGACAGATGGTCGTCAGCCAGTCGTACGACTGTCGTAAGACTAGCCGACGAAGAAGAACGCTGATCTCGCGGCTGCGATTGAAATTCGACGCGATGCGGTGTCCTAACGACTGCTGCTGCTGCTGCTGACAATGATGATGTCTTCAGTATGCCGGTGATCACCGGAGACGACTGTCCGTCGGCGCTCGATTTGCATTGAGTCGTGACGTCACTGGTGTGTGCTGATGACGTCACGTTAGTCTGTCGTGAGTTGCATAGCAGAGTCATAATTTGTCGTACGTCTGTAGACAGCGCCGTGACGTGCGCGGTGAGAGTGTTGAGTTGTTGACTCACGGCGTCAACACGCAGACGGGTTTGAGTTAGTTCGTGCTGCAAGTCTTGCCGCGTTACACCACACCGAGACGACGTCGTGACAGTCTTGTTGTTGCCTAGACAACAGACAGTCTACAATTCAGTACTAGATACCGCACTGCTGGAGTGGATAAGCAAGTACGCGGTACGAGCTTATACCACTCCAGACAGTGCGGTATCCTATTTGGATTACGCTCAGGTCCCATAGACTACACCGTCGTTTGCTTTGCGACGCACGACTGCAGCCAAATGTCGTGAAAACATTTGCAACATATGCAACGAGACACAATAAACTGTAGACCGCGTTGAAACGTGCTTATTTCCCGACTATCGTCGACGGTTTTCTGAATGGGATTTGTATTTATGTTTAGTTTAGGTTTTAGTTGATATTTATGAAATAGACGCATAAAGCGGGAGAAGACAGAGACTTGACATACATTGCACATTTATTGTATCCGTTGTTTCTCGTTGACATTTAATAAACAAATAGCACCGCAGTTGCAACTCAAATACTCATAAAGTGATAAATAAGTAAAGCGTGCACCTGCTCCTAAAGCATGCGGCGACGACGTAGATCTGAGTGACGTCATCAGAGTGCGTGATGACGTCACGTTTTCAGGCGGACTGCTGCAGGACTTTCTAAGGCCGAGTGAGCTACGACCGGTCGTCGTCGTATTCACACTGTATGTATGTACACACAGACGTATTATACAGGGTAGGCCAATAAAAAACGCGCCACTTTACTTTTGTTTATATTTTCGCCAATTATTGACCGATTTTAAAATTTTTTTTACTGGCACACACTATGGACATGTAGGAAAAATTGCCTCCCCCCTTTTTTCTTTGCTACTACGCCACTAGGTAAAACATAAGACAGACATCAGTTGCTGTCAAATGCTGTTGCAATATCGCATACAGGAATTTGAAATCGATGACCCTAAATGACGTCAAACAAAAATTATGCCAACATTTGCATCTTTAAGCGCAGACTTTACGCTTCCGGAGCAAATTTTGCAGACCTTGGTGAAAATGCAAAACTATTGCCAGCAGCAAAAAAAAATATAGCCGAAGAAATAAATTTTTTAACGACAGACATGGTTTATGTGAACGTGGCGCAGACGAACTTCGTGTGCAGATGGCGTCGCGCAGGCGTGTTGCACAAGCGCGCGTTAATTAATCAATTTGAGAAACAATTGATCAGACGTATCTTGCTGCTATTCGACACTGTCAGTCATAAAATTAACATGCACAAAAAGAAACTGAATGCGTCAAACGTTGTCTTCAGCTACATTTGTGGGTTTTATGCATCTATTTACAAACGTTACCGCAACGCGTTAAGGCTCAAAATCTCTGTGTTTCTAGTCTCAGTCTGGCAAAAAAGTATATAGGGACGGAGAATATGTTTTTTGTTATTTCATGACTTTCCGTGTAATGTTACACAGCAGCTCACAAAAACAATGACACCTATGAAAACTAAAGCAAAACTACTGCGGCATAACAGACTTAGACACACAAACAGTTTTGTTTCTTTAAAAATTCAAAAACAGACAAAATGTTTCAACGATGTTTTAAAGAATCCAATAAAAATTTTAAGGCGGGAACTGAACTGACATTGTTTAGTTTCTGAAAAGTAGCCAATGAGCAGCAGCCTTGCTCGCCCATTGGTCAGTTCGTCAAAAACTAAACCGTGTCAGTTCAGTTCAGTTCAGTTTAGTTACGTCGCTCTGTACGCGCCTTTAGGGACAGACGGCAAACGGTAACACGACAATTTTGTTAAGTGTTAAGCCTGTCAGACCTGGAGTCGGAGTTGGCGATGGGTGCTGAAGCTGCTAGGCTGTGGGTGGGCGCTGGTCGGGTGGTGTTGGCAAGCGTCGGCAGAGTGCTACTGCGTGAGACCATGGAGCTGAACGCTACAGTTCTGTTGTGACTCTGAGTCGTCAACTCATCACTGGCGTCTGACGCTGCAGACGCTGCGTCGTCATCGCAGTTTGACGCTACCTGCTGCTGCTGCAACCTGCTCTCTACATCATCATCATCATCATCATCGTTAGCGTCGCTGTCGTCATCGTCTTCGTCGTCCGTGTCTTCCTCGACGATCGACGGCAGAGTGATTGCGGGTGTTATGACGTCGTCCAGGTCGTCAGGGTCAACGAACCCGTCGCGTAGGTTGTAGGTCAAGTCATGTAGTAGATCTGTGGCGCAGCGTTTAGCGAACTCCGGGTACATGAGCAGAGCTTCTTTGAGCCCGTTCAGCTGAATGCACTGCAGGTCGCAGTACGTCAGCGACTTGACGTCACAACTCGACTTTATCACCGGGTCTTCGTAGTCCAGATCAGAGCCGAACAGATCGCCTTTACCTGACACACACACGTTCACTGTAGTAAAAGGTTAAACAATAGGAAGTAAACAGACCTTGTTTAAATTCAAACCAAAGAAACTTAAATTCGAAGTAATTTGAGAAAAGGCGCAATCGCTTCTCGTTTCCATTCGCCAGGTGGCATCAGCAACTTGCAAACTGCGTGTTTTGGTTGTGACCCCCCCCAAAAAAAAATCTCTATTTCCCCTAGTGGTCAGAAGTACACCTATCTAATTCAATGTGCCATGGGAGCCCGCGAGTGTAATTGCCAAATGGCACCCAAATCCGACGAAAGGTTTAAGCAGGCTGCACCAATGTGACACACAACAGACAGACAAACAGACCACTCTACGGAGAAATTTGTAGTTGTAGGCGAAATGGCCTCCGCAGTTAAACTTTGTCGCTCGTTTGCTGCCGCTGCATGTTGTTGCGGTTCTCTGGGTGCGGTGAGAAATGACTGAAGAATGGAGTGAAAAGACCACACACAGCATAAGTAACTCGTGTTATGTATGCTATGGTGAGACATCATCTTACGGCACGTGATGCGGATGCTGCAATAAACTATCATAATGCTGCGTTGCGATACTATATACGTAGATCTAAGAGACATTATGCTGATACGCAGTACGCACCTAGTATAGCGACGACCATACTGTCTTTGAGTATCTCGAGAGAGCCATTACAGACGAAGTAGATGCAGTTGATGGCGTCGGCCTTGTGTATGACGTACTCGCCGGGAGCGCAGAACATGGGCTTGATCTGCATCGCTATAGCCTTGAGACAGCCCTGACTGGCGTGGCTGAATATAGGCAGAGCCAGCACTTCGCGGTGCAGGTGCATCGCAATGTCACCCTGCATCTCCACCGGAAAATCTTTCAAAACCTGCCCCATCACAACTACACTGCGTCCACAAAAAGTACCCCCTCCCCCTAAACATTCCGCAATAATATGTGCAAACTTGGACAAAGTTCGAGTACATTTTACTTACAGGAAAACTACGAAACGGCATCCATTCTAAACAGTACAGCGTATTTTTGTGGCGTGCCTGTTTACGTCTCAGCTTTCGCTCGTACTCATTGCGCCTACGCAGGGAGGGATGGCCAGGCTGAGTTGACCTGTGACTATACGTAATGATGACTGAGCTGCATCGAGCTGGCATGTGAAAATACAGAAGCAGGTAACAGTTGTTAGCAACAAAATATAAAAGGTATAGAAAACCCACTTTATAGCCACAGAGCGTCACTTGACATATGGGATCACACAGTGTTATTATCTGCCAGCCGACAGAGTTGAATGCGCTCTGCGCCTACGTCTAAACCCTAGACAAAAAGGCCAGTACTCGATTTACCAACACCAGAGGGACAGGAGGCTGAGTTGACCTTGGTGTTAATTACATACGGATATGCGGAGGTCCGCAAACAGTCACCCATCCAGGTAATAACCATTTGATAGCGACCCAAGCGGGAGTCGAATCTACGACCGCGCGAACGTTAAGTCCAACGTTCTAACCGTTACACGACAAAGCCATGGTGGACAATGATTACGATGATCTGACTGACAGACGGGCAGACCTCCTGGGTGTCGATGCCGCTGTTAAGTGACCACGTGGTCTGAAAGTACTCCTGCATTCGCTGTTTGAGTGGACGCGGAATGTGGTGCGTGCGGAAGAAGTCTTTGAGGTCCCTTGTCTTGGACTGGTAGATCGCTCGTCGAGCATACATGCGCTGGATGATCGCAGTAACGTTACCGAACACCAGAGCGTGCATCAACGCTACAGACACACAAACACGTCGCACATGTGTACACTGCATCATGTCACTCACAGGGTGGTGACCTGGCGTAGCGGTAACGCGTTTCGTTCGATCAACGAAGTTACTGTACGCCGGGCCGGGTTAGTACTGCGATGGGTGACTGCCTGCAGGCAGGTAAACCATCTCGGTATGTAATCAGCCCTCTAGATCAACTCAGCTTCCATCCTTTCGAAGTAGGTAAATCGAGTAAGGGCCTATCTGGCTGGGATTAAGGCAGGGCGCGTTCACCTGTGTCAGGTTGGCAGGTAACACTGTGTGATCCCATATGGCAGGTGACGCTCCGTAGTTCTGTGAGGAATTTAATCTTCTAAAAAGCTATATTCCGACCTTCACCTTTACCTTTTTGCCTGTCTAGCATAATACGACTAGTCGAGCTATTGCAACTAGAATCATATACCAAACCAATGCCAACAGAATATGCGGACATCCACATAAACTGCGCAACATAACCATCTAGACTTACCTCTGAAATCAATTTTTGATCAGTTTGTTTTAATTAACTGTTTTCGGCCGTTTTTGACTTTTATACTGCGCGATGGCCTAGTGTTATCTGTACAAGCAAATGAAGATAACGATGATAATTATGATGGAATCGCAATACGATAATTGAATGCATCGCTGACCTCCAATGAGCATGGCGATGATGGAGAAGACTTTCTCTGCGTTGGTGTTGGGCGAGACGTTACCGAAGCCGACGCTCGTGAGACTCGTGCAGGTGAAATAGAGCGCTGAGATGTAGGTCGTCATGCCGGCCAGGTTGTCCACAGATTTGTTCACTATCGGACTGTCCAACTTCTCCGACAGTTGATACAACCAACCTGCGACGTGCCATCATGTAGCACGCAGTGCATACACCGTGTCCCAAAATTAGCGACACCTTTAGTTTCAATCACAATTCAGTTTGACGTTAATGGATTTTAACGTAATATTGTACACTGCACTAACGTAGCATTACTTACTGTCACACTTATTGTGACGTCCGCACCTTACCGTGTGTATTCAGTGTAACGTCATTATGACGCCAGAGTTTGTTTACATTGGGGTTACGTTTAATACGTTGTTACTTGTTATAAACGTACAAAACATCAGTTTATACACTTGTTAACGGCAACATTTAAGGACTTGCACATCAAAAAACAGCAAAAATTACAAAAGGTGATATTGCCCGCATCACACTGACTGTGTGTCAATGTGCTGCTGAATAATATCACCTTTTGTAATTTTTGCTGTTTTTTG
>Ga0209367_1009637_pt1 | contig 13045 bp, 9 predicted proteins | sample WorMetLIZISLAND2_FD_187412 | JGI IMG/M metagenome (GOLD analysis project Ga0209367, IMG submission 187412) | Marine gutless worms symbiont microbial communities from Max Planck institute for Marine Microbiology, Germany - Olavius geniculatus... ... | reverse complement strand
AGTCTGGGGGGAGCCCTTAGCGGGGTCCAGGGGCAGAGCCTCTGGTCGGAGGGTCAGGGGGCGAAGCCCCCTGAAGCTGAAACACTTTTTGCTTTTGAACGTTCAATGGAAGCTGCAAATTCGCCCAATTCTTGCTGGATAATGGCAAAAAACGCTCCTTTTCATATAAAGTCGCCTGTAAAAAAATTTTCATGGTTGGGCCAACGGGGGCCCCCGTAAATACGCCACTGGTTTTCAGGATGGGCCATTGAATGCTGCCAATCGCATTCCCCCGTATATAAGATCAGTGTAATATTGAGGACCGACCGACGGACGACCGACCAACGACCGAGCTCTGTTCCTGGAAGAGCCTTCTTAGAAGAACTTTAAACGGCCATATCTCCGTAACGGTGCTAGATAGATGCATGGTCACTATGGACCACCGATAGGAAGTCGATCCCCGGGAGTCGAATGGTCACGTGACCGATGACGTCACGTGACCCCAAAAGATCAAACTCGTGACCCCATTATCTTTGAGGCGCTATATCTCCGTAACGGTGCTAGATAGACGCATGGTCACTAGAGTCGAATGGTCGCGTGATAGCGATGATAGCAGTCTTTTCATAATCATAACCATAGTGAAAGATTAAAGATCTTTCACCATGTCATAACTCAGTGACTACGTCACACACAGTGTAGAATAGTTTTATTTTCGCCTCGTGATGACGTCAGTTGCACGGTTGATGCTGTCGGCGAGGTGATGCTGTCGGCACCGCTATTTGCGGTGTGAAAATAGGAACTAAAAGGCAGCTAAAAGAATACAGGAGAAAATAATGCGCGCCAGGAGTACATTAGATTGGTCACAATTTAAAATATTTCTTGTTAAAAGATGAAAACTTACTTCATAGCTACACATAAATCTTTTCGACATTTATTATAACTTATATTTAACATTTTACTTCAATACTTCAAAAATTCACCACTCGACCTTATTACTAACTGCAGATATTGTACGTTTCTGGATATTTATGTTTGGGGATTGTAAAATTGAACGCAGCTCCGAGCATCGTGTAAAATTTCGCGCCGATCGGCCGACGGAGCTCGGAGATTACGCGAGGAAAAAAAAATAAATGCCAGCAAAACTTAAGTCTTCCCAAAAACTATCGTTTCCAGGCGGACTAAAAACGTTGAAAACGTAACAAAACGTGGCAAGAATAAAAAAACTTTAAAAACGTTTTTTACATCTATGGATCGCACTGCGATCGAAAAGTGGCCGCAAGGAATTTTGAACAGTTTAACATTCTTCAGCGGCCTACAAGGACCGTATGGCGCCCAGTCCGATCGACCACGACCACACTGCGACCGTACTGGGACCTTACTGCGATCTGCGATTAGGTCTGAAAACTGCTCGCAGTACGGTCGCAGCCTCGGTGTGACTGGGGTATAAGTTCAGCCACATCAAACAACTCTGAACCGATCTCAGTATACATTTACTGCCACAGAAGAAACTTTTGAGCCAAAGTAGTACACTATTACGAATAATCTGGTGCATAATTTGGCATGCAAAACAACATCAAAAGCTTTTGAAAAGTCAACACATATAACTGGAGTCTACGATCAGTCATTATAACACTTCAACAGATTATTAATTTATTACACGTAGATCGCTTGCTCAAAAATTCATGTTGGTCCGACTAAGTATACTATTTAGCCGTAAATGATCACACTTTTCTAGACACGATCCTCTCCATAACTTTGCTCATAACACACGTTAAAGAAATAGGTCGATATAGAAAATGACGCCGTAGCACCCTTCTTAAATACAGGTACAAATGCAGCCTTACGCCAAATGTCTGGAACAAAACCAACAGAATTAAACTTGCCAAAAAACAACGATAAGGGTTTGCACAACGAGTTACACAACAGTATGGGAGGAATACCGTCTGGCCCTAATTTACGCTACCATCATTCGCAATTTGTGACCTAACTTTAAGACTAGGTCAACTAAAATTATTTTTAATTATTATAAGAAAAGAATTATTATTGAGCGATTTTTACAGTTCTTTCATCGGAAAAAATAGATGGGGCACTATATATGGCTCCCGCCCTGGCAGTGCCTGCATTGCTGTTTTGGCCATGCCACTTCTTTTTATTAGACGAATAGAATTTAGGTTCGCACTTTTGTATGAGCCTGACTTTGTTCTGAAAATTTGTTTGAGTTTTGTTCTACAGTGTCAACAAGCGGACGTCAATTTTAAAAACTTTATAAGCATCGTACAAAATCATTGTGTACTCTCGTCGTTCTTCTACGAGCACATTATAACGTTTGGAATTCACTTCCGATTAGTGTTAATTTTAGAAGTCTCAATAGTTTTAAACACTCCATAGGTTCGATCTGTTGATTTTACGGTATTTTTAAAGTGTTTTTAATTTGTTCGTTTATTTTTGGTTGTGTTTTCTTTATTTAGGCTTATGGGCGGCTGACAGCTGTCAGTGTTGTTTTAACCTTACCGTTCCTGTTCATTATTTGTGACTTTGAAAATGTCATGTTCTGTGTCTATGAACGAAATAAATGATGATGATGATGATGATGATGACGTATAGGCCTATACGGACCCTATTGATGACCTGCTGATAAACTGCAGCTGGTGATTAATTTGCTGATCCCGCTGTATTTAGTCTATTATCATTTAATTTTTGTTGATTCGTTTGAAGTAAGCCCTATAAATACCACGAATGTTCACAGTTAGCCAGAAAAAAAACAGTAAGTTTGCACACCGGGGGAATTTACGTTTATTTTTATATTATATCACGAAAAATCAACCAGCAATACACCGCACATGCATCGAAGTTTTCATAGTAGGAAATAATTGATTTTTCTTCAATGCATGTAAATTTCTAGCAGAAAATAATGACAAGAACTACATAAAGTTTTATGCATCACACTGAGTACCAAGAAGGCGTCGTATTGGTGATGAAATATAGTCATGTTGATGATATTATTTACAGAAAAACCCTGTGTTACAAATCCGAAACAGTCATGCTCAGCACAAAAGCGCTGTACAATGTAGTATGTACAATACGTAACAAATACAACCTAAATATGATCAACATTTGAGACAAGAAATGAAAGCAAACTTAGCCTAGTATGAATGAAACAGGACGATGATTCCGATAATAGGCCTAAAGGAAATATCGACAATAAGAAAGTGTAAACTGTGTGCAACAAGCGAATCTTGTAACGTCATCGCCGACAAATGAAACATAGCTTCATCGATATTCAACACGAAGCAGCGGAAATGTAAAGAAAAATGTCGATAATATCGTTCTGATGTAGGCCAAGTTGCCTGAGATGCTGATGATTGTTCATAATGGTTCTGTGACGTTATAAACTCCACCAATCACTCAGGCCTAACAAAACATTACGAGTTATTGTACCCGTGTCCCATAAAACGTCCCACTTTGTCATTGTCCATATTTTCGCCAATAATTAACCGATTTTCAAAATTTTTTCACTGACACATTTTATGGACAAATGGGAATAAAACAGTTATCAAATATCTCACCACATTCTAACTGCATCGCTACATGTACCGTGTAAAACATAGATTTTCCAAAATGACCCAAATCACTAATGTATATACAAAAATTATCTTTTTAAAATTTTTTTACTAATTTTAATACAAAAATCACTTTGTGTTTAGTACCAGATAATTTTCTAGTTTTTGTAAACAAAAACAAATGATATTGTTGTCAATAATAATTTTCAATGCAGTAACATCATACTGGTAATGTAACATGCCATGTAACAATGGAGACAAAGCTTTTATTAAAAACGTGCACCAGTCTAAAAATAGAACTTTCAAAGAATACTGACTAAATTTTTGAAAAATAAACTGTAAAAAAGACTGGGCACGTTGTTAACAAAAATTTGGCAAACATGAAGCATCGACCAAAGGCATGAGTCTGACAGCCTGATACATAATATGTATGCACGTATTGAAGAGAACGTGACCACAGCGACTGTGAAAGAACTGGTGGGCCCATAAAGGCAGAAAGGCCAGAAACAAACAAATCGTTCAACAAGCCAGATGTGCAGAAGAACGGATGTAACACAATGCAGCATCATACAAATCACTCAATGTTTTTGTTAGAAGTGTCTATATCGTTCACCAACATGCATGCTGTGTATTATTGCCGGTTTTCGTGCATTTATATTTCACAAGGTAGTGTAGCGACACAGTTAAGATTTGGTGGGATGTTCAATAACCGCTTTGTTGCTATTTGTCCACTAGATGTGACAGTAAAAAAATTTCGAAAATCCGTTAACATTTGGCGAAGACAATGGACAATAAAAAGTGGGACTTTTTAGGGCACAGTGTATGAGACCACAAGACGAAAATTAGCCTCGGGGCTAGCTGTATTTGTCATTAATTCATTATGGGGTTGGTGGTCAAAAGCGTCTTCGTTCTCGGACATACAAGCTTTGGCACACACAGTTGTAAATAGTGATCTTCTATATCAGGTAAATATTCAAGCTTTTTTGGCTTATCACTCACTCACTCACTGCTGCGCGTAACCGGCTGTGGGTCGTAGCGCCCTCCACGTTGACCGGTCATCGGCAAGAGCCCATGCGTCAGCAGCAGTGAGTCCGGTGTCCCGCACAATCTGACTCATGGATGTAGTCCGTGGTCTGCCAGCGGGGCGATTCCAGTCGTGCTGTGGTATTTCTCCGGACTTGGAGTCCACTGCAAGCTTCAGGGCCTTATGTGCTGGTGTGTTGGCGGACAAACTGCGAATATGGCGGAAAAAGCAGTGACGGCGAGCGGCTATGGTACTGAGTATACTTGGCAAGTTCGTACTGTCAGCTACAGCCCTGTTGGTGACGAAGTCATTCCACCTAACACCAAGAATACGTCTTTGGCATGTCACGTGGAATGCATGTAGCCTGCGTGAGTCTTCCTTTAACAGTGTCCAGGTTTCAGCACCATGGAGGCCTACTGCCAGAACACATGACTGTAGTGTAAATCCTCAGCTTAGTAGCAAGGCTCAGCCGATTCTGGCGCCAAACTCTGTCCAACTGGCCACTCATCACCGATGATGCGAGGCCGATTCGTCGAAGAATGTCAGTGTTGGAGTATACAGTGGAGTCGACAGTGCTGCCCAAGTAGACGAACTTATCGGTGGCTTCCACGGGGTGTCCATCGACGGAGACTGATTGAGGTGATTGAGACTGATTTGGCTTATCGGCTACTCACAAAAAGCATGCCAGTAGCCATCCATAAAAACTATACTCCTACCAGCTGTTTTAGTTATAGGCTATTAATTTTCGTGTGGGCCCGAGATAGACAATTTATCGCAAAAGTTCAAAGTACAAAATTCCCTGACCCCCTCCGACAAATAAATACAGTCCTGATTAGTCTTCAACATTTTGTATTATACATGCGCGTGCTCAGGCGCAGCAATCTACATGCGGACACAACCCAAACTCCACTCGCTTTGATTTGTTGTGGGTTTGCTGTATACAACAATGCTGCACAGCAAACTGCACAAGAGATCTAAAACATTTTTTGCAACAAATATATACACACTAAAAATCGAAGGCCTACGACAAATCCACTGCAGTTTGCTGTGCTCGACTTGTCGTCCAACAACTTAACGACAAATCGAAAAAGTTGAGTCTAGACATTTCACGTCGCTACGCACTTGTCTGCAGACGGAAAAGTCAGAAGCAAACGTTACATGTGTACTGTTTAAAACAGACAGTCTGTTTAAAACAGACAGTGCAGTCTAAAAATCAACACAATCAAAACCGGTTCGGCCGAAAACTCAACGTCAAAACGGGCAAAATCTTCAATGCTTTAATAATCTTCAAATCTTCAGTTTTCATAAAGTTTCGGAAATAGTTTTTAGGTTTTCGGTTTCTCAGAATTCAATGTGCAAGATACAAAATTAAGACCTAAGAAAATCGTCTAATCCACCGTTCACATTGTCAGGTCTTTGTGCGACATGACGTCAAAACCTAGAAAGCATGATTTGAATACGAAATTAAAATAAGCCTATTATAGGCCTAATCTGTAGCCTTATTATAAACTGGAGTATTAATATTTTCTGAAGAGTTAAAATTTGGACTGTCGAGATTTCTAGATTTCTAAAAACTTAAAAATCTGTTTTTTTCACATTAATTTCCCAGCCTGGGTAAAATAGCTCAATTTTGATCCGTGGACCGTCAAATGCATGCAGGTTTTGTTCAAAATATTCAGATAAACTGAACCGCATGAACGCTGCAAATATGAAAACTGTCCGACAGGCAAGAAATTGTGCGACAAACATTTTGACTTTCAAGTGGGCTACGCCAGCCCAAGTGTGGAATATATATGCAGACACGAAAATTATGTTCAGAACATTTTGTTCCAAAAATTCTTTTCACTTCTTACAACTGTAATGACGGCTCCTGTAAAAGAAAAGAGCTTAGAAGTCTAGGTCAGAAAAGCGGGAGCAACATAAAAATCCCAGTTGTAAAAAAACCAACACATTTCATCAGCGAAAAAAAACTCCGAAACAAATAATTTGTTGTGGCTTTGCGTGCATTGGTTTTCATTTACTAGTAGTGCAATTCAGACGAACAGCATTGCAGTGCATATAGGCGGCGACTTTTCTATTTTTCTATGATAGCACATTGTATTCTGTCCTGTAGCGACTAAGCTCGAACCTTGCACACACTGTTCGTGGAAAGTCATTTCCTATGTGCAAAGCCTGCTGTAAAATGAATTCGAGATAAATAACATTACGTGAAACTGAAAACACCATAATTATTGTAGAGCTATTTTGAGACAGAACTGCGGCTGCTATAGCTGGCTCGGCGTGTAATGTGACTGGCTGCTGTTTGGTTGGTTCCGTGTCAGATGTGTTTCTTGTTGCGATAGCAGTAGCGGTTCAAGTAGTATCCGTCGTAGCAGTACTTGATCGATTTGACAAACTTGCGACTATTGAAGCAGCGATCACGCACTGCGTACAAGCACTACAACACACAACACAAGAATGTCTTTTAACGTTATTTGTTTCTCTTTTTTTAACGTTTACAATTTTTCATAAACGGTTTAAACCCCCTATCTTCTAACCATGGTTTAAACAAATTTTTAGTGAGCAAGTGATGTTGATCTAAATATTTACATACAAACAGTGATGGGACCAAGGCATCTACTCTCAAGGCTAAGACCAAGGCATTTAATGCACCGAATACCGAATAAGTCCAAATAAGCAAACGTTATACATACAGGTCATAATGTAGGCTTAAAACCTATTTTCTGTCACAAGAAAAATCTTTGTTAATCCTATTAATCTAATAACAGTGAGCACCAATCTAATCTTCACATTATGGCATGCAAGTGTAGTAGTCCATATCAACTTATCAACGGCAGTTGCAAATTAACTTGCATGTTGCATCTTAAGGTACATCAGATTTTCAAGCACAGAGTTTGACATCTTTGAACGGTGTGGGCACATTGCAATGCTGCTTTGTGAGAAAACTCATTCAACAATCGTTAATGTAGCAAGAACACTGAAGAGGCGAGAAAATAGCGACCTAAGGCAATTGTATTTAGTGTCAGCGAAAAGTTTTGTGTCTTTGCAGGCACGATTTATAACAGAAATAAAAGGAAGTAACATATTTGCCTGCAAGTATGTAAGAATCCCCAAGTGAACTTCCAATTTTGTATCAGTATTACAGTGATTTACCTAGAGCGTACTGTGTTGTGTCTTACCTTGAAAATTATTGTCTTGGTTTCGGTCGTGTGACAAGACCGAGGCCAGGGCCAAGTCAGTAAAAATCTGCCTCGAGGCATCACATCACTGCATACAAAAATCGCAGTGTCGCTCTTAAGTAATAATAACCAATTTTGTATTTAGATTTACTTAGGCGACTTGATGATTGTGTGATCGAAGAAGTGATGACTATGACGAGGTGTAAACTGAAAGAATAGTTGCGCAAAATGTGCAGCGAACTTGTGCAAACGGTCTGCGTAAACTAATTACTAGTAACGTTAGGTTTGTTTATTTTTGTGCTAGGACACGTCCCATGTGTATAACGTATCACATATAAACGTATAACATCTACGTACGTCGTTGGTGGTAGCGTTGCCGTTGGCTACGGTAAAATTTACGGCGGGGTGGACATGGAAGTGTCCACTGGAGACGACCAACACGACTGTAAGTAGACTGACTGCAATACCTGCCAGTGACAGCGTCATGGACGCCGTGCCCAGCTGACGTGACAACTGAGGCGAACTCTCCGCAAATGACTGCGCACAGACTAAAACAAACACCGCAGATAAAAATTTAGGGTCTTCTCAATTTTTTCCTGTTGGAAAATTTTTGTTTTATAAGTACAAAATTTGTGGCCAGGAATCTCCCGTTTTGAGATAATTTAAAAACAAAATTGATCTTTTGAGCCGCCATATCTTTTCTGTCAAAAAAAATTACAGCTGTCTGTCGGCAAATTGCAGCTTTGTGCTCCCAACTTTTTGACCCGCGACGCCCCTGATCAATGGTCATCGCTGTCGTCATCATCATCAGTAGCAGCAGTCGGCATAATCTACATAAACGATTAAATGTTAAGGTATCTATGGTTCCTAATCGTAACCCACCTTAGAGTTTCGGAGCGTCACCTGCCATATGGGATCACCTGACACCGGAGACAGGTAAACTTGCCTCGCCTTAACCTCAGCCAAGCAGGCCGGTACTCGATTTACTTACCACGTACGGAGGGATGGAAGGCTGAGTTGACCTTGGTGTTGAAACTTATACACCATAAGTAGTTTACCTGCCCGCGGTAGTAATTATATTGCTGCCACCTGGCGAACACAGCAGAAAAAATTGACAGCGTTGGCGAAGGTTTGCATTCTCTGAGTGCCATTCTAGTTATCATTATTTTTCACCATCGATATACTCCGTTAATATAAGCCAGCAAACGCATATACGTACTGGCGACGCAGAATGCAAGAAGTCCACACATGAATCCGCCTGGACCGCAGCAACAGATGACGAAGCACGACAGCACGATGTGTGATCCGTAGCTGCTGGACAACCCGCGATGACGCGTGGACTGCGCTCCCCTGAACCACGACCTGCGTGACGGACACATCAAGAAAAAACAAAATAAGTCGACGAACCGTGACGACTGCTGCTACCAACTTCGTCATAATATCTATGACTACTAACTGTCCGCCGCAGTGACACCTGGCGGACAGTCGTTCCGACGAAGACAGCAGCAGTTGCTGAAACATTAGCAGAAAATTAAGCAGTATTTTGATGAATTGATATCATTTAAAGACCTGGTAAAGCCGGCCGGTGCGGCGAAGATCCGCGGCTGCGGTTCAAACGACGTGGGTGGCGGGTAGTAGGACCTACCCGGCGGTGGAACCCCAGGCTCGCCATCATAAGCCATCGGCACAGTCGGGTGTGCCGGGTAGCGTGTCGCTCCGTACTCCGGAGCAGGTCCTGCTGGAGCCTGAAAATTCTTGGGTGGATAACCCTTCGACGACATGTCGATACTGGAATACGGCGGCGGAGGGTCGTCCATTGTGACTGTATATCGCCTGTACAGCACACACTCCGGTAATTAGGCTTTCCTTTTACAGCAAAGCGACAAAAATGAACTGAACTGAAGTCGTTCACATCGCGAAATAAACTGAAATAGATTGAACTGAATTTTCAGTTTTGTACAGTTCGTGCAACGCAATTGAACTGCTTCAGTTCAGTTCAGTTCATTTCTGTCGCTTTGTACACCCTTTTATTCGTTTTTAGCCGACCGTACTTAAATAACGGTGAAGCTGTTGTCATGATTGTTGTTCGTCGTCTGTTCGTCAGTCTGTCGTCCGTCTGTAACGAATGTACTGTGGCTAAACAGTGCGAGATATGGTTTAGGTTGCTATTGATCATTGATAGAAAGTCGCATAGTGGCTTTCAAATGATATGAAAATCATCGATCTTAGATGACCTTAAAAGTCACGACCAGTACGATCGGCTAACCTAACGACAGCTGGGCTTCTTGTTTAACATTTGCACTTTTTTGCAAAAAAAATGAATAGTGAACTAGCATCACATCATGCAAATCATCATGTTTGTGGCGCTGGTGCAGGAAAAAATTATGCCAACATAAAATCGTGTGAAACATTATGAATCTATTGTGTTCTATTGATTAATTATCGTTAGCACGTGCGTGTAGCTTGTAGGCCCTCGATCGGATGTATCGTAGGCCTATATATTTAGTCTACCGATCATTTCGTGTGAAAGAGAGAGACTACGCGGAAGAGGACATGTTTTAATTTTGAGCTTTTGGAGGATTCATTATTCCTAATGGGTTTAGTGGAAATGTGTGAAGGGCTATACACCGACAAGCAAAAACAACAGCAGAGTAGATGTATGGACGACAATCCATGAACAAAAACATCTCTGTCGCACAAAGCCTCAAATACGACACGGTTACGACGACTAAAAGATCGAGGCAGCGGAAACTAATTATAAATGCGTTGAATCATTGCCCTGTAGCATTAGGCTATAAACAGCGCCCGAAACTGCCGGCGATTTCATCAGCATCAGTGCACTGTAACATTTACCATCTGTACACACAGTATCAGAATGACAGAATGTGTAACAAACGATTATCAGACGTGTATTATAGTCGATATATTATCGAACAGAGCTATCCATACCTTCTGCTGTGGATGTTATCACGTAGACTGACGGTATTGATCTACAGTGGCAGCTGCGCGTGCTTTGCGTTGCTGCTGTTGCTGCTGCTGCTTATCCGTTCCTGGCACATAATCGCCGGCCGCGGTGTACGGGAACGGTGGAACTGCAATCCGCTGCCGATCTGCAATTCTTAGACACGACCGCATAAATTAACGTATATCGAGCAAGAGGGCAAAAGTGCAGTGGAGTAAGGCTCGTCCAGTGCTCGATTTCTGAAAGAAAGTGTGAAGTTTTGATTCCACAACCAGTACGTGTCCGAGCATTCTCTGCTTTATTTTGTAAGTCGGTCGGTGTTTTGACCATTCACGGAAATATTCGTTGTTCGAGGCGATCAGGACCGTTAGGCGTAAATGGAAGGCCCTTTAAACTAAGTTTCGCGGGACAGAAAATCGAGCCCAAAGAGGTGTTTTGGGAGAGGGCGTAGCCAGCCTCTCCTCGCCAGCTAAGAAGTTGAGGGGAGCGTAGGAAACTTTCGTAACGCGGTTCGCCGTGGACCCCGACCTTCTCGCTAAAAGAGTTTATGCTATTTTCAGCAATACGACATCTTCTCTTGGCACTACAACCTGACTAAATTTTGATTACGTCGGAGGCAAATTTGCCCTAGAGGTGTATAGATAAAACATTGCAGTCAGCTAGGCTTTGGGCCTATTTTCAAAATCTCAAATCGCTGTGGATCCCAGTCTGCAACTGGTCCATTCACACATTACAGTGTAGGCCCATACGCATTACGCATTACGCAAGCTAAGCCAACGTCGACAATAAACAAAAAGTTAAAACACACACATTAGTGAGGTATTGCATTTTTAAAACAGCTAATACAATTCCGTAAAATATTTATCAAAACAGTTTATATCTAATGTTTAAAATGTCCACCACTGGTCGAAATGCATGCATTCAATCATTTGCGAAAGTCTGTAGCAAATCGTCCTATATCTGCTGCAGTGCGCAGTTTTTAGTTCCTGGGTGATCTTTTACTTCGAACTTACTTTGTAAGAGGCTTACAGCATTAGACCTTACACACGATAGCCAAGCAGAATGAGGTCTGGTGAATTTTTGGTTATTTGGTTATTTTGGTGGAGTGGACTTTCAAGTAAAATGTAAAACTTTTTGAGTGACCGAGCTTAATATGACATAACTTTGCAAAAAGTTTGCGATAATTGAGTAAAACTTCGTACTTTGGTGTATATTTGCCATTAGAATATGCAAGTAAAATATCTCTTTAAAACTTTAAGTTTTAAAAGAATAAAGTTTTTAACACGTGGAGTAAGTAAAAATTTTTTTGAATATTTGTTGTTTGCTGCTCTTCCGAGAGATTTTGATGGATAAGATCATTATGTACAGGCCTAGTCGTTATATCAAACGCCATAGCTTGTCATAAGCCCAGTCTGTTAGCTAACACACCGACAATTAAGATGAAAACAATCCAAGAATAATTTATTGTAAATATTGTACAACAGTAATATCCACATGAAACCGTCAACGAATATAGTTTTTAAACAACTCAGTTAAAACACCGCCACAATAAAGCACAATTATAACAGCGCTCCGCAGACCTGTTGCATATTAGTAGCAGAGATTATTCACTTTAACAATACCGAAATACTGATCGGCTAACTGTTGAGACAAAGTTTACAAAATACCATGTACATCTGTTTATAAACAAGAAACAGTCAAACTCCGGTAAAAAAAGCCGTATATAAAATAGGCCTACACTAAGCTAGATATCTCGAGTCCCACACAACAGTAATGAAATAATCTTATCCAGATCAGTTCGGATATCTACGTCGTTCAGTAACGCCAGCTAGTACCACACATTTCTTAGTATTTTATCATCAACTTCATTACATTAAATACAGTAGAACAAGCACTAGATTAAAATTTTAAAAAAAGAGTAAAAGAAATATACAGATAAGCACAGATTGACACGTACAAATAACTCAGTAAAAATCACACAAACATATATAATAATAACGACATAATTTCGCCTATGATCAGAAAAAAAGCTAAGAAACAGATGACTAAATTACTTGCACCGGACAGTTACTGGGAACAACCGGAATGAAATAAGTTTTGTCAGTTTTCAGGCGAGTGCACTGCAAGTCTGAAAACAGAACCTGGGCATAAAGAAAGCTACAAGCAAATGCAAACAACTCTTAACATCTAGAACAAATCAAAAAACGTCTCGAACAATTATTTTGTTTTGCAGTCATAGCACGGGAACTAGACCCATAGACAGCATCAGCTGCGACCGTCACGAAAATGTTCATTGACAAAACAGAATATATTCAAGCGCGCGTTCCCTATAGATTTATAC
>Ga0209367_1009636_pt1 | contig 13046 bp, 8 predicted proteins | sample WorMetLIZISLAND2_FD_187412 | JGI IMG/M metagenome (GOLD analysis project Ga0209367, IMG submission 187412) | Marine gutless worms symbiont microbial communities from Max Planck institute for Marine Microbiology, Germany - Olavius geniculatus... ... | reverse complement strand
ATCTTATACACAGCCAAAGTTATGACCGTTTAAAGAATTGCTTAATTTTCCCCATAGGCGCCATTGTAATTTTTTCGATTTTTGCGAATAAATACGTTAAATATTAATTTCGAATTTTTTACTTCCCAAAAGGCACATCCTTGCGCGAGACCGCATCGTTTGAGCCATCGCGCGCAAAAATCCGCCGAAGGGTCTGACCTGTAGGTGAGTTTCTGAAGAAAAGATATATGTACAGCTACAAAAATTTTTGCGTATATTTCACCCGTTTGCCGGGAAGCCCCCCTTGGAGAGATTTGCATAAAATTTTGCATGACGGGTCCCTTCGCCGACCTAATAAACTATGCCAAATTTTATCCGAATCAGATCAGGGGTTTTGATTCTGTGGGGGGTCGAATTTTTGGCTTTCCCATAAGAAAAAGAAGTCACCGTTAACACAGGGCTTGAACTCCGTTCAGTTTGTGATTCCGGTAAATGTCTTAACGGCATTGTTACGTTTAAAGCATTGCCGTAGCTAGGTTTTGGGAGGCCCTTGTGCACAGCTTGATTGGTGGGCCCCTAACTAAAACTCAAAAATATGTCTTATTCGTGTTTGGTCGGGTCGTTCCTAAATTCCACTACTGCGACCCGACCAGACCCGACCAGAATTGTCTGCGACCCGACAAAAAAATCCGTACATGTCGAGATTGAACCGACCAGGTCTGCGACCAAAAAAAGCCGGAAAAGTCGGCGACCAGACCAGACAAGTCGGCAGTAGTGGGTTTTAGCCTTTACGGACTACATTCCATTAGAGCGACACAAATGGGTTTGTCGCGGACTTATCACGGACTTTGTCGCAAACATCTCGACATGTCGAGATGGTTTGTGTCCGCGACTTTCGTGATTTGTGTCCACGACTTTCCCTGCGGGGAAGTTTCGGTGAAAGTCGGCGTAATGGAATTTGGGCTTTAGTCGTTCAGTGCTGACAATCACAGGACTACTGTTTATGTAGCTCCGGTTACCCACCTAGGCCTGTAGCAGCTTGTCACAGTCTGGTTTCACCATCAACTTGTCAGCATTAAATCAACTTAATAAATTCTTTTTCTCTCTCTCTCTTTCTCTGCCAGCATTTTATTAACTGCCGACTGACTAAACATATTACACTACACAAAGGCTAGAAAAATGCGTCGAAAACCGAGGTATTTAGCTTCAAAAAACCTTAAAACCAAAACGTCTAAATTTCAGGGTTTTTGAGATTTTTCACTTGTTGTGCAGCAACGGCAAACTGAACTGGAAAAAACTTCGAAAATTGGCTAGTATTTGGCGACGTTATACAAAAATGAAAAGACTTCAGTGCCATGCTTGTGATTTGCACCGAGAGCGATTCCGCGTGCGGCCTATTGCTACACATTTTCCGTAGCGTGGTCTGTGGTATGTCACATTCGTGCGCTCTGCTTAAACGGTTCGGTGGATTTTGCTGCTATTTGGCAGGTAGGCCCACATGCGAGGTCCAATGATGCATTGTGTTAGATAGGTCTCTGGCTCCCAGAGGAAGAGCAGATTTCGGTAGCAACGTTAACATAGCGTGTATGAAACTGTAAGTCACTTCTGGAAAATTGCTTACTCTCCACGATCCGAAGTCGAAGTCGAATTCGGACGCTTGCCCTCGGACATAGGCGGTATGGTGGGCTCCCCCTAGCGACAGCTGGGCTTCTTGTTACTGTTACGTGTGCCATAAATGTGATAAACGTTTTTACGTTTTTTTATTCTCGTCACGTTTTTTCCGTTATTATTGTTTTTCTTATTTTCTCATCTTTTTCTTATTTAAAAACGTTTATTGAAAATTCTACGAAGAAAGTCAAGAAGCACTTTGAAACCACAGAAACAAATTAATAGATTATAATGGTGGTAGTTCACTTAGTTATAGTGATACTTGGTCTTATAATATAATCACACGGTTGAGTTAAAATTGCGTAAGGTTTTTACGCGCGATAGCAGAATGCTTCGCGCGTCTTAGCCATGGCCTGGGCGTCCGTCTGTTTGCCCGTCTGTCTGTCCGTCACACTGCTGTACTGTATCAAAACGGTGCAAGCTAAAATCACGATATCGTCACCTTGGGCTACCTCAAGGTTTCTAGTTTTTTTGCGACAAAATTTCGTGCCCATGGGTGCAGTGGTTCTCGTCCAACGAAAGCGTCAAAGGGGGGGTACCTTTTAAAAAGACGTTATTTTGCCGTTATTGGCTTGTTTAGTGTGAAAACGGTTGCAGATAGGTACAGACATGCTGCTTATCATAACAAGCACTGGTGATAGGCTTTTTAGATTTATTAACATTGATGACCTTGAACGACCTTGAACTTCCCAAAAAGGGGTTTTAGTGATTTTTTTCAAAGTTTTTGGTGCGGCGCCCATTTCAACACTGAATTGCGATGAAATGGCTAGAGATAGACCAAGACAACCTGCATATGAAATTTTCAGCATTAAATGCAGATTTCAGCCATTTAAGTCCCGACCCCCTAGATTTAAGGAGGCCTGCGCAGGCGGGCGTCAAACACGGCTACCCCCCTGAAAGTGGTTATTTTACATTCGATTACTGTTACGTTACTGTTACGTAAGGTTACAAATAGATTAGATTAGATATCGTTGAGGGGTTTTGGAGTAAGGGGCGTTTTGTTACATAAATTTATAATAATGACGGCTTGAAGAATAACCAGCCGTGGACCAAGATTCTTGCAATATCTATGAATATCAATATTGGCTCGTGTAGCGTGAAAACGATTGCAGATAGGCACAGACATGCTGCATATCATAACAAGCAATAGTGACAAGTTTTTTATTGGTGACCTTGATGACCTTGAGTGACCTTGAACTCCCAAAATAGGGGTTTTTAGTGAATTTTTTTTGCGATTTCCTGCTGTGACACACATTTTAAGAGTGAATTGCGCCAAAATGGCTGGAGATAGACCTGGACATCTTGCGTATGACATTTTTAGCATAGAATGTACATTTTTAAGAATCTATTTTTTGATCTCTTATACACAATGAGTTTTCCATACGGAGGCTTCAAATTTAAGTACTCTTCAAGACGCATTAATATCTTATTGCTGTACACTGATTGCCGAGATGGAAGGAACGCTGCTATCGCGCGTCACGTAAGCCTTGCTCAAATTACTTGTCTCTCTTTTTTTAGTTCTAGCTATACTGTAGCTACAGCATTAGGTTTTAGTCAGGAAGTTGAACAAATTAGGGCTAACGTTTTTATTCAACGTTTACGTTTTTTATTCTTGACACGTTTTTAAGGTTTTTTTACATTGTTATTGTTTTAAAAAAATTTTCTAGAACGCTTTTTACATCTATGGCGTTCGGTAGCAGCGTTGGCAATAACGTGTATGGAACTGTACTCACCTCTAAGAAATCGCTTTCTCTCCGCGACCGGAAGTCGGACGCCGGTCTTGGACAATAAGCGGTACGGTAGGCTCAGCCTAGCGGCCGCTGAGCTTCTTGTAACTGTTCCGGTGTGCAGGTGTGTCGAGTGGTGGATCGTAACACGCTAATGCAGGGCGCCGTACGTGGTCGGCCGCCCAAGTCGCCGCTACCCCTGCACGTCTCGGCGGTCGTCGGACAACGAGAGCTGAAATGGACTCTGGACGAGATAGTGAGCCGACCCGGCCTGAGGCGTGACGTCATGCTGCACGGTGACGTCATTGCCGACCACCCGGGCGCGTTGCCATGGCGATACATGACGTCATCGCACGCCGAGCCGATGCTCTATGGCTACCGTGGACAGATGATTGACTGGGACTTCATAGGTGCGCTTGTTAGGCGGCCCGTATAGTTAATAACGTGAAGCATTGTGTTTTCTTTTTGTGTTTTTGTACTTTTCTTGATTTCCCATTTTTCTTCCAGAACCGGACAGCAGACAAAGACGAAAATTGTAGGCTATTGAAGGACGACAATTATCTGGAAGGAATTGAGGCCAAATTTCAACGAGATTCGTTGAGGGGTTTTGGAGCGAGGGGCATTTTACCACATAAATTTATAATCGACGGCTTGACGAATAACCAGCCTTGGACCAAGATTCCTCCAATCGGACTCGGACCAACGGCGCTGGGCGGCCTCCGATGGACCCTGGTCCGAATTTCCCCCCCCCGCTTTTGCTGTCATCGTCGACGCTGTTTATCCAGATAGTTTAACGTATAAGCCCGGCCTTGGCCTCGTCCTAGATTTCGGCCTCATGGTTCTGGCCTCGGCTTCGTTCTCAGCGTCGAGAGTTTAACGCCGTTTAACATCGCCGATTTATTTCAGGCGCATTTCAGGCTATTTTTAACGTTAAGCCTGGTGTCGTAGCATTTCGCCTAATCGCATTTTGCCTAATCTCATTTCGCCTAATCGCTCTCCCAGTTGGGTCTAATGCAGAGCCCCAACCGAAATCGAACTAGGGTTAGGGTTAGGGTTAGAGGTGGGGTTAAGGTTAGGGGTAAGGTGAGGGTTAGGGTTAGCGTAAGTATACGACGCGAAATGAGATTAGGCGAAATGAGACGACACCCGTCGTATACTTACTTACGGTCGGCCAAAAATGGTAGGCCTACAGAAAAAATGATGAACGACAAAACAAAACTTGTCAAAGAAGCAAAAAAAAACGACAAAGCAAGTCGTTGTTGTTGGTCCACCTATCAAAAAAAGATAAGGCAACATGGGATTAGGCGAAATGCGATTAGGCGAAATGCTACCCAACCATAAAAATTTACGTCGTACTTGCGTACATGTTGGTTGTTTGTATATAGCTGGGGTGTATCGAGTGAACGGTCAGGACGAGGCGACTTTCACGGACGAGATGATTCTTCGCTATGACGACTTTCACCGCACGTACGCGCCTTATCACAGATTGATAGGTGCTGCCGCCATGCGGCGATACCTCTCAACTGCCGCCTCAGGTACGATGCAATGTTAAAAATATATTCCGGAAAAAATAAAAAACACGTTAAAAACGTTGAGAACGTGGCAAGAATAACAAGAAGCCCAGCTGTCGCTAGGATAGCCGACCGTACTGGTTGTCAGTGACCTTTAAGATCATCCAAGGTCCATGATTTCCATTTCATCTGAAAGGGCGTATGCCACTTCATATTAGTGATTAATAGTAGGCCTAACCTTGGCCGTAGGCCCCTATCTCTCACTGTTTTCGAGATATAGCCAGTTTTCCGTTGAAAAACGCACATTTTTTCTATCCCCCGTCCGTTTAACCTTTAATTTGAAAATGTTTCCCTTGCACTACATAGCGGAAATTTTGCGTGCCCGAGTTTAACACACATGGCTAATTATTTTTGTAAAAATTTTCCCCTACGACTACTCGTTAGCCAGGCTACATCCGCTATAGTCAGACGGACAGACGGACGGACAGACGACGGACGACAACCATGTTACCATGCCAATAGCTCCACCGTTACTTTAGTACGGTCGGCTAAAAACGTAAAAAACGATCATTAGGCCTGCATTTATAACACATTGCAATACTTGAACGTACTTTAAAGTGGAAAAATGCTATAGCACCGCAGTCGCTTTCGCTCAGCTCTGGGAAAAGGCGGAAAACAGATGAATCTTAGTACTTATAAATATGCAAAACATCAGTTTATAGACTTGTTAACGGCAACATTTAAGGACTCGCACATCAAAAACAGCAAAAATTACAAAAGGTGATATTATTCAGCAGCACATTGACAGTGTGTCAGTGTGCTGCTGAATGATATCACCTTTTGTAAGCTTTGCTGTTTTCGATGTGCGAGTCCTTAAATGTTGCCGTTAACAAGTGTATAAACTGATGTTTTGTTTGTTTTTTGTTTGTTGTTTTATTACTAAATAATGTTTTCCTACAAGTGACCAATTACGGAGATATCTGACCCAGGTATTTTACGGTCACGATCTTGATTTTTTGGGGTCATTCAATGGGAGTTTTCTATATTGACCATGCATCTATCTTGCACGGTTATGTAGATATCAAGCCGCTGGCCGCAGATATTTTGGGCTATCTATATTTATGCAAACCGAGTTCTAGCTTTTTTGGCCAAATTTCACAAATTTCGTTGCCATGGCAATCAAGGTCGGGCGTGGTAAACTTTGACATGATTTATTTGCTGAACCCCCAAACATCCCTGAGAATATTTGAGATATTTTGCGCACATGCCGAGTTATAGCTTATTTCGCATCAAATTTTGTTGCCGTGGCAACAAGGGTCGGTTGTGACAGAAATAGATTGGCCTTATTTAGGCCTACTAGCCCGTCACCCAAAACTCCCAGTTAGCCTACACGCAAAGACCTTTGTGATGTCTCTTACGAAAGCCGAGTTATAGCCTATTTTGTCCCAAATTTCGTTGCTGTGGCAACCAGGGAGTGTCCGGGGTAAATTTGAATGACACCGTTAGATTGGCCGGCCCCGAAAACCACACCATAGAATCAGAAATTGTGACTCTATCTTATAGGGCCTACACAGCCAGAGTTATGACCATTTAAAGAATTGGTTAATTTTCCCCATAGGCGCCATTGTAATTTTCTTTTGAATTCTTCGAATAACTACGTTAAATATTAATTTTAATTTTTTAAGCCTTAAAAGGCACATTCTTGCGTAGGCCTAAGACCGCGTCGTTTGAGCCATCGCGCGAAAAAATCGGGCGACGGGTGAGTTTCTGAAAAAAAGGTATATATAAATAATTTTTGCATATATTTCACCGATTTACGGAGAAGCCCCCTTGAAGCGATTTGCATGAAATTTTGCGTGACGGGTCTCCTCGCCGACGTAATCAACTGTGCCAAATTTTATTTCAATCGGGTCAGGGGTTTCCATTCTGTGGGGGTCGATTTTTTGGCTTTCCCATAGGAAAGAGAAGTCGCCGTTAAGACAGGGCTTGAACTACCGTTCAGCCTGAGATAGCCATAAGCAAGGCTTGACGATCTTGTTCCGTGATTATCTCCGCCAAGTGAACGAAGTGAACATAGGAAGAGATTAAAGAGATTAGTCGTTCTGTCGGTCTGAGTTTGTGTGTGTCTGTGTACACGTACTTTGAGGCGCCATGTCTCTATAATGGTGCAAGATAGATGCATGGTCACAATGTACCACCCATAGGAAGTCGACCACCGCCAGTCGAATGGTCACATGACCGATGACGTCACGTGACCCCGAAAGGTCTAGGTCGTGACCCCATTATCTTTAGTTTTAGCTTTATTCAACAGCACATTGACGGTTAGACAATGTGATTGTGAGTGATATCACCTTTTTTATGATTTTTGCTGTTTTCGATGTGTCAGTCATTGCATGTCGCCGTTAACACGTGTATAAACTGGTGTTTTGTACATTTATTTTAGTTATATCTGTCAGGTTCGGTGCGGCTGGCGCAATACATGACGGGATTGAGTGAGGAGGCGGGGTACACAACCAATGGACGCGTTATGCCGGTCTATCGTCCACTGGAGCGCGTTGACCTGACTGACGTCATTCGTGACGTAGTTGATGACATCGGGTTGCTGGACGCTCCGCGCCAACTGATAGCTGGCTTGAAGACCAAGTCAGCAACAACAGGTAGAGAGTACGAACTAAAACCTGGGTTTTCCCGAACGCCGGGCCAGTTAAACGTCGTGTAGTCGAGAGCGGCCAATTTCCATTACCTTTCTTCAGTTATAGGCACAAACTTTTTATTTTTAATTAAACTTCAACTATTTAGCTAACTTAAAATAGTGGTTAAGCTTTTAGTTAAACTTTTTATAACTACCTTTGGAAAAATTAACTAAAACTGTTTTAAAATAATTAAACTTTAAAAAAAACTTTTTTGACTAGATTGACTTTACGGCCTTTTTGATTGTTTTTTTTCTCATATCACTCAACACAGTTCCACAGTTCAGTATATAGACAGTCTCAAAATAAAGTCATCATTCATGAAAACTCTGAAATTACTATGCTGCTAACAGCTAGAATGTCACTTAACTCAGGACTGAATCTCACAAACTGCCAGTGAATATCTTAAATTAACTACAATAATTCAGTTAAACATTTTAGTTGGTAAATAATTTTTTAAAAGTTACATTGTTCTCTTAACTTAAACTTTTAAAAATTACTTCAACTGATTGACCAACTAAAAATGTAGTTAAACTTTTAGTTAGTAACTTTTTAGTTAACTTTTGCCCATCACTGGTTTCCGTGTCTTCCGAACCTTTGAAAAGTAAGCCAAAGTTATCATAAAAGCTTACCACAGAATTGTTTAGCACAAACTTTGTCAGTATACTTTTTTGTGGGTGCATGCAGGAGTTCTTTAGAAAAGGCACGTCAAACTATTGTGTGTGCTATTCCTGTAGACTCGCTTGCGTAAGGTGCCATGTATTTTTGTTAAACAAAATCCACAGCGTGTCGTATAATTTAAGTTGAAAGAGCCAAATCTCGAGAGTAGAATTTTGACGAGAGGAATGAATCAAGCTGACGCTCTGTTCTCTTAGCGGTAGCTGAGCTTCTTGTTGAAATCATTCAAGATTTGGTGAAGATGAAACCTGTTTTTTTGTCTGCATGTATGAGCAGGTGATGCTGGTGGTATAAAGGAGGTTCGGAGAGCTAAGAGCTGCGTTACGACGACAACGACTACGACAACGACGACAGATACTACTACAACTGAAAACGATGACGAAACACCGACGTTGAACTTCCTGTCTGTCAGTCGCGTTCAGCAAACCGGAGTCTGACTAGCGCCTTACAGCGTGTACCTACGTGCGTGACTGTTCCGGCCGCAACTGTTGCGCAATGTTATGGGGTGTTTACACGATCGAGCAAACGTCCAGCATTACATTTGCTGGAAGTTTGCTGGACGTTTGCTGGGTCGTATAAACACCCCATCAGAGGCGTCATGGCGAAGGGGGGAGGGAGGCAAAGGAGCATTTGAGCACCCTGCTGTTCTGGCTGTCGAGAAAATGTCCGAAAAATCTTTTCTTTCGGAAAATTTTCGTCTAAAAATGCGAAATTTGGGACTGAAAACCCTTATCTTGGGGGGGGGGAGATTTAGAGTCAAAATTACACTTTTAGCACCCATATTCCCATAATCTCCTCTGCCGGAAATTCGCAACTGTCTGTCGGGATTCTATCAACAAGTTTCAGCGTCTGCGCAAAAATTGCAACTTCCTACCGGCTACTTTTTAGCGCACGACGCGGCTGGCAACGCAGTTGTGCAGATGCAGCCACCACCTTATGTTTATGTTCCCTGCGCTGTAAATATAGGCTGGGCCCGCTGCCAGCGTTCGTTTTTGTTGCGTTGTTATATCCCATTCCTTCAGTGTGTTTAGCAACTTTAGCTCCCCTAAAGAACATCGACGCGCGCTGGTTTTCGTCCTTCAAAATTATCTGCATTATGTGTCGTTTATTGTTTACCGTTATCGGTGAGTTAAACATTACCATAAATAAATACATAAATAAATAAATAAATACAGGATGGGCCAAAAAACCGCACTGTTAACTTAGAGACGTTTAGTGGTAGCAAGGCATGTGTTGTGTCAAAAGTTTTAGAATTTTGTCCAGAAGAAAGTGAAAATCGCATGCCAGTGCGTTTAAATGCTAATCTGCCACATTTGCGTAGGCCGAGATCTTCACTTCCACCACGGAAATTATGCAGAATTCAAGAGTAACGCGTGGATTTAACTCGATTTTCGTTCATTGTATTACGTTGAAATGACAACCAATCATTAGCGAACAAATACAGCCGGTTTTTTGGCCCACCAGGTAGAGTCAGGAAAGGCACCCCGAGTGCTGAAATGACGGAAATTCCTCGAGCAGTGGGGAGCCACTCACAAACCCCCAGAACATGTTCTGAAAGCCTAAAGTGCGTTTGCAGCCGACCCCGCTGATGAGCTTACTGGGCTTCCCCAGACCTTCTAGCTGCATTTTCGGGGAACGAAAAGTGGGGGAAAAGGAAGAAAGGAGGGAGAGAAAGGATGGGAATGGATAAGTTGCATCATACCCAACTGTACAGTCCTCATTTTTTCCCATTTCTCCAATGCTTTGGAAACTGTGTCGTGAAACACTGGATGATTGTACGGTGTGATTTTATGCAGCAAAACAGATAAAATGTGGCAAGAATGTATGCTGCGTGTTATTAGGCCTAACCGAGGACAGTTACGATTGTTTGTAGGCCTACGGCGTACATTATGTATAGATACGGTATACGTGCATATTGTCTGTGTTGCACATAATGTGTATAACGTATACGCTACTTATTCGTTGTATTTTGCTGATGGCATATGTACCCATGCCACCGACTCAGTGCCGACATGTTGTCCAAAGTTCAGACAGAATGCCATGGTCTCTAGGCCAAAATATTGGCCTCGGATTCGAAATCTCGTCTTGGCCTCGTCCTTAGACATTTGGCCTCGGCCTTAGTGGCTGTGTTTTGGCGTTGTTAACAGCATAAAAACTTCTAGCTTGTGATGGCATTTGTCACTTTTATAGTTCTACATTTGACCTTGGTCTCGGCCTTTAACAGTTGGCCTCGATTTAGGCAGCTCGTCCTTGCGGCGTCAGCGTCACGGTTCTGGCCTGGAACTCGTTTAACGTCCCCGATACATTATATGCGGCCGTCCGCCCACAGCCACACAACCCTGACCCTAAACTTTGACCCTTGACATTTTGAACCGCCCGTCACTGGTGGCATTGGCGCGCTTTGCTGTGTAGAAAGTGCATCGTGCAACTGTAAATAACGCCTTATACCGAATTACCTTGATGCTTGTTTCTGTGGTTGTTATTGCTGCTATGAATCAGTACTAAGCTATTATTCATTCATTCTGGAGATTTTCCCCCAAATCTAGCGAGGAGGTTTCGGGAGCTCCTTCAAAATGATCTTGAGCAAAGCCCCAGCCGTGGTCGACTTTTGATCGATTTTTGCATCAAAAACGCATATGGTATCAAGTCCGAAAAAAGACAAGATTTAATTGTTTTCTTAAATTATACTGACTCCCCCCTGGACGGGCTGAAAACAGAAAACACTCTTTCCCTTAATTTTTTTATGAAACGTTTGGCTAAGTACAGCACGGATGAAATGCTGTAAGAAGAAGACATTACATGTTATGTTAGTGTTAGAACGTTAACTTGCGAATAAAAATAGCATTAAAACACGTTTTTAACTTTAATAAAAATAGGCCCTTATGGAAAAACACTCGTAAAAACATCAGTGTTCAACTGCGAGCCTGTGCAGGGATGGAAAAATGCTAGGTTTTTAAATTTTTATAAAAGTTTTTTGGTTTTGTTGTACAAAGAAGAACGGGACACTGGGAAGAATACATCATGACGTCACGTCAAAACTCAAGCATCATGATTAAAATACGAAATTAATTTTGATTTGCAACACAAATTGCACAACAAATAAAAACAAAAAAACCCTACTAACGCAAAGAGGAACGTGCAACAGCGGTGCACCGTCGTGCGCTAGTGATCCGTAGTCTTCATCCATAGATCTCATCCGTACGGCTTTAGGGTACAGTTTCGAAGAAAGCCCAGTAAAAGAAAATCAGTCCCCAGAGGGCGCCAGACAACCAGCGGTTTAAATGTGTATAGTGTTTTTACTTGTACTCACCAAAGGGCGCCGCCTCGCTCTATCAACGCCGTATCGGCTGAGAATCGCAAATTTTTCCCACCCCCTCATTTAGCGCCCTCGTTCAGGGTGACCTCTTTCGAATTTATGGAAAAGCTTTACGGTTCCTGAAACTAGAGACTTCCAGGCAGCCGATGGTGAAGATTTGGTGATCCTAGCTTGCACCGTTTTTGACTGATCCACCCATGTGACGGACAGAATTGCGATGGCTAAGACGCGCTACAGCAGTAGCTGTTGCGCGTAAAACCTTCAAAAACCTACAGTTTGGACTTTTTTGCGGTTTTGGGGTTTTCTTCAAACCTAAGTTTTTCGAACTAATTTTCCATCCCTGAGCCCGCAATAACGCGCAATCATCCAGCTACTTCACAACTGGAGTCAGCTGACAACCACAAAAACATGTTTGTAAACACTTACAAAACATACAAACATTTAAACACCTAATATACGTCAGACAATAATAGTTAGTTAATCAGGTTCGCAGCAGCAGACGCCACGAGAAAAGTTCTAAGTTCTACGACTAAAGAAAAACCGAAATAATTACCTACGCCAAGGAGGTATGTTTTTGCCAGACTTTGTTTGTTTGTCTGTGTGTTAGCAAGATAACTCAAAAAGTTATGGACGGATCTTTCTGAAATTTCCTGGGAATGTCGGGAATGGCAAAAACTGCCAGCGGTTCAATTTTGGGAGTGATGCGGAAGGAATCCTGGATTCTGGATCACTTTGAATTTTTCGTTACCATTGCTTTCATTAGGGTATAAGGGAAACCGCTGACAAACCGAAGATGGTGCTGCCACCTAGCGAACAACATGGCCTTGGCGGAGGTGTGCGGGCTCTGACTGCTTTCTAGTTATCATCTTCATCAGTCGGTCTCTTTGTCTAGAGTCCAGAGGCGTCGTCGGCTGGGCAACAGGAAGTCAGGAGTTTTCGCGAGACATCTGGAAATTCCCGACGGACGAGATCACGGATGCTACAAATTTCAATTCTGTCCCAAAAATTTTTCCAAGATGGGGTTCGGCCCAAATTTGGATTTTTTTGGACGAAAATCTTCCGACGAGAAGAAAATTTTCCGACAGCCAAAAATTTGGGGGGGGGGCAATTGTCCCCGCGGCACGACGCCACTCACAGACATTATGAAACAACGCAATCAGTATAGGACTCGTCACACATCAGCACAAAGACATGTAGAAAACGACCGACAGAACTGAATTGAACGGAGATATCCGGTCAGTTAAGTTGCGATGCATGGACTGTAGAACGACTGGCTGTTCAGTTAATTCATGTGGTTTCAGTTCGCCTCACAAGTGTAGAAACTAGAAAGCCAGTTCAATCCATTTCTGTCGCTTTGCCAACCATGGCTAAGAAACAAGTCTGAAAAACCGAGGTTCTAGATTTTTGATAAACCGAAAAACCTAGGCATGTCAAAAGTGTTGTCCCTTGCAGGCCCGTCGATAGGGTGGGATAGGGG
>Ga0209367_1009634_pt1 | contig 13047 bp, 7 predicted proteins | sample WorMetLIZISLAND2_FD_187412 | JGI IMG/M metagenome (GOLD analysis project Ga0209367, IMG submission 187412) | Marine gutless worms symbiont microbial communities from Max Planck institute for Marine Microbiology, Germany - Olavius geniculatus... ... | reverse complement strand
TCTATCACCCCGAGCCTTTAGAACCAAAAGTTATTTCCCCTTATTTTCTCTCTTTTCCCTTATTTTTCTGTTTCTTTCCCGGCCATTCTTATTTCATACACTCAACTAGAGAGTTTGGGGAGAGCACTCTCAACTCACTCAATGGGTTTGGGATTTCACATTGATTTTGGACATTCTGCATCTGAAAAACATTTGGAAGCAAGCCAGAGAGACCTTATTATATACTAACGTGTTTACAAATTTGACATTTTTGACATTGACAGCTGTTGTTATTTTGTATATCAGCTTATGTAACTCAAGTCTTAGTTTATAGCATCTCCGCCCTAGACGGCTGTAAAATTTTCCCTCTACGTATATGATTTATGGAGCATTTGTTCCAAAGTTTGTACCGTGTAGACGTCGCTGATCTGATTAGCGGCGGTTGTGGCGTCGTGAGCTAAAAATTAGGCGGGTCAGGAAGTTGCAATTTTCTGTCATGGGAAATTTTATGAATGATCAAAATTATAATTTTGCCCTTAAATTGTTTCAAAATGGGGGGTTTTAGCCGTAAATTCAGCATTTTTGGACGAAAATTTTAGGACAAGCAGAAGATTTTTTGACAACCCAAAATTTAGCAGGGGGTAGCTGTTCCCTACCCCCTACCCCGTCCACGACGCCACTGATGATGATGCGTGCATGTGTGCGTTTGTCATGACATGTGACATTGCAGTCGCTGGAGGGAGCCACGCGTCTACTCGACGTCTAACTGGCGCACGTCAGTCCAACAAACTACTGGCTGGTCATCATCATACCGGCTCTGCACGTCAACACCGTGCCTCTTTACACATGATGAAGCCAATGCACGACTGTAATAACTCATAACTGATGAATGATGACCTCAGTCTGTCACTGCGTCGTCTGGTGTCACGCGCGCTGTCGACGACACTGTTGTAATAGGCCTACATGTCTTTAGAAACGGGGTTACCATTTTTTCCGGTAGCCGTACAAATAGCACGCGTATATACTATTTCTTACGCATTGTGCGACGATACATAGACACCCAAATAAAACCGCCATTATGACTCAGTTAAAATCGACCGTCACAAATCACAATCAATTGACCAAATGTCAGTAGGAATAATACACTCGACTTAATTCGGTAAGGTTTTTCCTGCAACAGCATGCCAGTACCAGCGCAGCCGGTACAAGCACCCATGGTGCTCGACGGCTCCTACCAGCTAAAGCTGCCCAAGACGGCTGCCGGATAAATAACCGGGGCGGCTAGGAACAGCTATTCATCCGGCAACCGGATATACTGGCTGCCGGATAAATATTCTGTGCCGTTCAGTAACATTAACTATTTGTAATGAAACGTGATTTCGACATTTTTATGTTGTCGGTTTTTTTATATTTTTCATGTATACGTTGAACCGTCAATGTGAAAATGACGATAATTTAAAAATGCTTATGTACATAAATCGAAGTGTTATCGACAACATAATCGCAAATTTTATATGTAAATTTGCCGATTACTTTTGCTGACGTGCAGTCACGTAGAGTATTTTTATGGCAAAAATTCGATAAATATGAAAAAGCTGCATCCTGAAGCAATCGATTTGTCCAATACAATTTCAAGCAAGAAGAGGTATCGTTTTCTATTCTGCATTTGCAAACGTTATATTTTTTCATAAATACGCGTCATAACGGTTTTTTTTAATTTTTCACCTAACATTTACTAGGGCCTATGGGCCTACACCCGTGGTCAGACAGAGAAATTAAGAGCTCGTATACCGATTGTGAATTACTGTAGATATTTATACATCGCATGCAGGTTTATAAGATCAGGAATTTTTGATCTCTGCATATTTCGGAATCGATGTAAGCTACGTTATGTTATAGCAGAAATACAAGTTTAAAGTAACGAGATGCTGATTCTGTGTGCTGATTGTTTTTGCATGATTTGTAATTTTGTATATACTACTAGTTCTCTATAAAAAAAAGTTAAAAACTGCTATATCGTCAGTGTTGATTATTATTTTTTTTTATTTGAGATGATTGAGATTTTTGTCTAGAGCTTTAGTTGGAGTTAATCTGGAATACGAGATAGGAAAAGTACACATCTGTTCATGTATATCCGAAATGACAGATGCGATTGCACCGGCACTAACGTCGTTGGGAGAAACACGTAAAGTCTGTTCGGACAACAAGAAGTGATGTCGCGGCGTGCAGACCCGTGCAAAAGCGATCGAGCAGCAGCAGCAGCAACGACTACCGCGAACGTACGAAATAATCGCGATTGTCAACCGTAAAACAGCCGGGTGCAACACAAGAAAAGTCGTTACTGCATGGGGTGACTTTTGTCTTAGACTAAAATATCAGCAAAACTTGACCATATACCCGCTGTGACGCGTTATCCGTTGGGAGCAGCCTGCGTGTGTGTGCGCAGTAGGTCTTGGTTAGCTGAAGGAAATCCTTGTCTCAAGAAAGTGCCACTTTAATTTTTGTTGAATACCTTTGTGAAACATTAGCCAATTTTTTGGTAATTTTTGGCATGCAACTTGCATCATGAAAAAGCGACTTAAATGAATATAGTTTTGCCCACCTCACCTTAATGCTGTTTCTACACTACCTTGTGAAGTGCAAAAGTCGTATTCGGCTGTTAATAACAAATGAATTCATATTCTGAGTAGCGCAAAAAATCTTCTACAGCGCTAAGAAAGCCAGTGTGTAAGACATCTGATAGCGATGACACACTGGGCATCGTTTAGGCCTAATTTGTAAAAGCAGTAGCACTTTTGTGCAGGTTGCAATTTAACCGATGCCCAAAATGCAACTGAAGTACTTGAATCATCACCGAATCGAATTGGATTATTCAATCAAATTGCCCGCTTTTAGCTGCAGCGGTTAATTAAGCCTATAGGCCTACAGACTGTGCGGCAGAATGCACTGTTCCGTCTGGAATAGATAGCCGATTTTTACGCGCGAAAGCTGCTGTAGCGCGTCTTAGCCATCGCAATTCTGTCCGTCTGTCCGTTACACGGGTGGATCAGTCAAAAACGGTGCAAGCTAAGATCACTAAATCTTCGCCGTCGGCTGCCTGGAAGACCCTGTTTCAGGATCAGTAAAGCTTTTCCATAAATTCGAAGCAAATGCGTTGAATGAAAAGGGGGTAGAACAAATTAGCGATTTTTAGCTAGGCCTATTAAATCTCAGTATCTCAGAAACCATGCGAGATAGCGCTTCAGTTACTACTAATCACTAATAAAAAGTCGTACACCGATTGGCACCGAAAGCAATGACCTTGGATAATCTTGAACATTAAAACAGGGAGTTTTATGGATTTTTGGGCGCCGAAAACAGTGGAGATACATTAGGACAACATGCGTATGAATTTTTCACCATTAAACGTAGATTTTGACGGTCAAAACCTTGATTTACTAGGTTCAAAAAAACCTGCGCACGAGAGCATCAAAGAGCGGTACCCCCATTAAAATCGTTATTTTACTGTTGTTGGCCAGTCTTTCGTGAGTTCAATGATTTTTTATGGCTAGTTTTTTTGCTAAAACACACATTTTCCTACTCTTGTCTATTCATCCCAAAATTTGAAAATGTTTCCTTTGCACTGCATCCCCGAAATTTTGTACGCAGAGAGCACTGACCGTGCAAAAAGTTTCCCCTATGACCCAACACTTAGACCTATCCACAATACATCCGTTACGGACAGACAGACGGAGGGACGGACAGACGAGAGACAAGACGACAATGGTACCTCGACGCCTACAGCATAGCTGTAATTAAAAACGCGTGTCAAAAATCGTGTACAGCATAGGCCTAATAATCAATGTTAGGGAACGAAAGGTCCATGCTAATTTTGATGTTGAGAACGAAAGTTCTAGGGAACAAAAGCTCCAAAGAACTAAAGTTCCACCTATGGAACTTTCGTTATCGGGAACAAAAGTTCTCGGGTACGAAAGTTCCAGTTACCATGATGATATCTGGGGCAACCTGCCACAAGGACCGATGGACAAGACGGTGAAAAACTTTTCAAATTAAGCGACTGAAGGCTTGTGTTGGAGCTTGGAGCTGTCGGTGGACACTTCGAACATTCACATTGACAACAAAATTTTGGCATATGATCATTAACTATCTGTGTTATTTCAACGATGTTATTGCATTGGTGTAGTAGCTTGAACATTTTTAATGCTGAAAAATCGGTTAGCGATCACGTTAGGCTAATAAGTCTATAACTTCGTCGTTTTTCAACAGAATCATATTTTACTTGGCAGTTAGATGTACAAGGTTTTACTAAATAAAATGGTATAATTTCAAATTAAAATTCCAAACGGTTGCTGAGAAAACAGCGACAAACTTTAGGGGGCTACTTTTTGCCGCACCCTGTACATGCCGAGCGGACACGGACTCACGGAGTAGGCCTACGTGGTAAAGAAGCGCCGAGCGGTACGCCGATAACGGAGTGGTAGTGACGGGACTATAGCGGAGTGGTGTAACACTCTGGAATGACCATGTAAAAGTCACGTGCACTTGTGAGGGGGTGTGGTTGTTTACTTTTTAATGTTTCTATTTATTGGCGTCAAATTTGAGGTACGTGAAGTTATGCTTTATAAAACGCATGAAATCAAGTGCAGTTTTTATCAGTTAATTTGTATAAAAACGCTGGAAAGCAGCGTAAAACTGAAAAATGTATAACAGTTATGCTGTAGTTACTATAAACGCTTCATCGCAGTTGTCATGGGCAACCGGACGTACGACATTGGACAGCGTTGGTTGTACACCATACTAATCCGTATTTATTTTCATTTTGACAGGACAACAGTTACGAGTACTGTGATGGTGACTGCGAGAGCTGGCACATTTTCTGGTACTGGTGCAGTGACTACTAATGCAACTGTTTGTTGTTAGGTTATGGCTGATCGATATGGCGTGGGGCAAATTCATGCCGTGGGAGCTGGGCTTTGTGCGGCCTGTGCATCGGTGTTTGCTAAGCTGGCGGTCACGTCAGACGTAGTGTTGGAAATGTGTCACAAAACCATGCTTCATCTTATGACGGCCATCGACAAACGCAGCACTTTTGCTTCAGAGTCAACAAGTCATCATTCCTCTGTGCAGTGGGATGCTTCGAATGCCTTGTGTATACCAGTAAGTCGAACAGAACACCTAATTTTTTATTTGTTGTAATGTAATGGTCAGCTGTGATTGGTGATTGCAATCTCGGCATTGAATTCTCAATCCAGGGATTGAGAAATTTGTAAACCTGGGATCCTGTTTCAGGATTAGGCTTACAGATTGGTCGTCATCTTGGTATTCTTAATGGACTCAGTTATGCATAGGATGTAGTATAAGAAAGTATATCTGAACTGTAGAGAGTTACGGTGACTGCCAAAATACAAATTATAGCGCACAGCAAAGATTATGACTTTAGTGCACATAAAATATTTTATTTCTCATGTGGCTAGAATTTTAATTGTATTATTTGACGTGCAAAAAAGTACAATTTAAACTAATTCTTGTAATCCTGAAATCTCGGGATTGGGACGCCGCCATTGCCGGGATTGGGGATTGGCAAAAATGGCCAGGATCACAGGATTCGGGCCCGGGATCCTGGGATTACAATCCCTAGCTCTGAGCCAGTTAACATGTAAGTCCAGTACTAGATATAATTGGAATTTTCATCTCTGTTAATGTCATGATCCACTACCTGTTTAGCTGATTCCTGGCTGCTGAAATGAGAGATTAGCATTATCCATAGGATGCTTGTGGCTTTCTACAATTCCTTATACAGGGTGGTCCAACAAAACTGGACTTGTTTGAGCATTGATAACTTTGCGGAGATTGGCGGTAGAAAGGCGTGTGATATGTCATAAGTTTCAGAATGCTTTAGAGAAAAAGCGCTTAATTGCATAGCAGATCATTTAAATGGTTTTTGCACAATTTGTATAAATCTTTATTACTGGTACCCCTGAAATTCAGCCGGATTCGACTGTAATGCATGGATTTAGCATGGATAATTGAACTTTTGTAACTTAGCAATGTTTACTAATAAAGATGTGTGATATGTCAAAAGTTTTGGAATCGTGTATAGAATAAGCATTGAACTAGCATGTCTGTCCATTTAAATATTCTTTGCCTGATTTACACGAATCTGTGCCACCCCTAAAATCATGCCAACTGACAGTAATGCATGGATGTAAGTTGATTTTTTCACCAGCACAAAGAGAAATAACAACAATCATTAACACACACATTTAGTTCAGATGAAATTTAACATTGGCAGTTGGGCACCCTTTGCATACATAATAGTCGTCAGTTTTTTGGCAGCTGATCGATCACTGTGCGTCAAAGTGTTTAGGATTAGCTGAGTCCAGCATTCAATTAGCACATTTCTGCTGGTCAGTTTCTGAAATTTTGTGACTGCACCATCTGCTGCAATGCCCCTACACAGAGTAATCAACATAATGAAAATTTCGACTATTTGGCACCAAGTTTTTGAGTTTGATGAATTTGGGCACATGGGAGCGCAGGCAACTACCTAATTTGAGTGGTAATAATTATTTATACAAATTAGGCAAAGAATATTTAAATAATCCTCTATGCAAGTTAGGCACTTTTTTCTCTAGTGCATTCTGAAACTTTTGACATATCACACGCCTTTCTACCACTAATCGTCGCAAAATTATCAACGCTCAAACAGGTCTGGTTTTTTTGGACCACCCTGTATTGTGCTGCTGTAGCATATCCGTGCATATTCAGACGTTTTCACATATTTTCAGCAGGTAATTAAGAAGGTCAAACAACTTCGGTAGGATAGCTCGATGGTTTGTGCAGCTGTTTGCCAAATTTACCAAATGTAATCATGAGCCTTCTGTTCGCGATTCAGTGAAGGTGTGAAGGCTGATTGGGCTAGTTGAGTTATATAATAAACTCCACTGCTGTAGCCAGTCCCAATTGATGTGTTTAATGTATTAATTAAGTGCTTGTTCTGTTTTTACAGGTTGCCATGTGTCTGCGAGTTTTCTGCTTCAGTTTAGTGTTTGTTTTCAACACCATCATGTGGACAATGTTTGTGAAATCCCTGCAGCGATGTCCGTCTGTCATTGCTACCATTACAAACACTTCTTCAAACTTCTTTTTCACTGTAAGTGGCTCAGTCTTCAGGATTAGTAAAACTATGTGATTGATTCACCAATTTTGCAGACTCTTCATGCAGTCCATGTAAGTAGGCCATGGTGTATTTGGTTGTACACAGCTAATGCGAAGTACACTTTACTTTGCCTTTTAATGGTTTAGTTCTGACTATCTGTGTTAAATAGTTGATGAAGGAAGACATTGAAGAGTTTATTTTTGTAGTGCAGTTTATACAAAAAAACTTTGTAGTTTGTGAGTTGCTTACGGAGTCGAAGCAGTAATGGTATTTGTCGTTAGTGGGCAGCCTCGTGACATGGCAGCCACCAGTGGAATCATGCTTTATGAAAGTTGGGGTGCAAGAAGTTCAGTTTTTCAACACAAAGCTGCAAATTGCCAACAAAATAGACTATGGGGGCTCAGAAGTTTACTTTGCTCCTAAATTTTTCCAGAATAGGGGATTTTCAACCCCAAATTTTGTATTTTGAAAAAAAAATTTGATAAGAAAAGATATTTTTCAACAGGTTAGAATCTACAGGTGGGGACAACTGCTTCTCTGTTGTAATTCCACTGGCAGCAGCCACACTAATAGCCCACAATGTGTGTCTTACTCATCCATGTCCAACGTCCATGTTTCTAAGTAGAAAATTAAAAGGTGCAGAAAAGTCAACATTGGTGAGATTGTTCCCCAGAGCAGGAGTTGGTGGTGTACCATTTTTAGCTCAAGAAGCCAAACTCATTGTTAGTATTAGAGTTATGCATCTCTAGGTGGACAGCCACACAATGTCAGCACTGGGCTGGTCCTGTTAACTTATGATAGAGCAAGAGGGGGCGTGGCTGAATCTAACGATGACATATTGCTCTACAGTATGAGTTGTAGGTCCACTGCTATGAGCATTTGTTTTTAAGGTCATTTTTATATATCCTTATATTAGCTTCAAGAGAACCTATGTGAATGACTGCATTGCTGCCATCTGCTTTTAGTCATTTATAAATTTTTTCTTTGTATTTTATTTTCAGTTTTTGGATGTTGTATTTTGTAGACAATTTTAAATATCAATAATATTAACTGAAGTGATAATGTGAACTGTGTGCAGGCGTTGAGTGGTTGGGTATTATTTGGAGAGAACCTGTCACTTGCCTGGTGGTGTGGAGCGGCATTTATTGTCGTTGGTCTTCTGCTTATAAACGTTGACAGTCGGTCATTGGTAACACCCGTCAAGCAAGACTGAATTTACTGATTGTGTCTTGGACAATGAAATGGTTTAGGCTTGTCTAATGCTGTTTGTCTAATTCACATGGATATAAATAGCAGTGATACTAGTAGTTAGGCCTATGCGTACTCTGTGAGGCATAAAAAACACACCAAAATTTTTTGTACCATAACTTGAAGAAGAGTTATCCAATTTTAATAATTTTTGGTACTCATATTTACGACACAACTGGCCATCAAATGGCCGTTCAGTTTCCCACCTCACCCAACATCTGCTTCTCCACTACTTGGTAAAAACAGAACAGACAAAATATGCTGCATTAAAATCAACAAAAAAGTGTATAAAATTTCATCTTTCCAGACATGTGGCCACCAACAGCCAATCAATTACAAGGTTTGACTGTTGTGCAGCAGCACGTCTATTAAATAGGCCTAACATTCAGGAATATATTAATTCAAGATGCAATTGGTGAAGTCTGGATTGGTCTGGATCAGAATGTTATCGACACTGCTATCAACGAATGGAGAAAGTGTCTCCGAGTTGAGCCCATGTTCGTGGGCCAACATTTCAAACATTTTGTAGGCTGTTAAAAATGGACAAATAGCTAAAACGATAAACACATGGACAAAGTGTGTGTTTTGTGTTTTTTTTTGATTAAGCAATAATACCAGTGGTTAAAAATTTTGTTCGTTTTCTTTCCCCAGGTAGTGCAGAAATAGACAATGGATGAGGTGGGAAACTAAACAGTCATTTGATGGCCAGTTGTATCAGGAATATTCGTACCAAAACTTATTAAAATTGGATCACTTTTCTTCAAGTTATGATGAAAAAAATTTTGGTGTGTTATTATGCCTCACAGTGTATTTGCAGTTGCACAGCATTGTCTAAGGTAGCCAACTTTTTGTGATTCTGCCACTATTTCGCTATTCATATTCCAGTGTTAACGTGCTGAACTGCAGACACTACTTACAAATATGAAGATGTGTCTGCATTGGAAACCACACTATTGATGTTTTTTCTCAGGCATCTTATTCTTTTAAACGAAGATCATGCAAAAATGACAAAAAGTGGGGAAATTGATGTTAGAAATTATCATAGATGTAAAAAAAAACATTCTTTAAATGTTTTTTATAAAAGTATAAAAAAATGCTTTGTTATATTTTTTATTTTTTCAATATTTTTTTATCATGTTTTTAATTTTTAAAAATCTTTTTATGCTTTTTAATTTCATGTTCTTTGTTTTTGTTAAACCGTTAGAATAAATTGCTACAGATGTGTTAAAAACTGTTAATGTGACTAGTATACTTGGTATTTGTTCTGATATTTGATTGTTTAGTTCATAATTGAGTATGTACCATAATCACGGTTACGTAAAATAAAAAAATGCCCAAAGTAAAAAGTAGCGATTGGAAACATCTGCAGTTTAATGTTTTTTATAATTTTTTTTATAAAAGTATAAAAACATGTTTTTATGTTTTTATATTTGCAAATGAATGTTTTTAACATCTATGAAAATTATCTGTACCATTTCTGACTCCGCCCATTGCCAACATATTTAATGCTGGCCATTACGACGGTCGCATATTAATGTTGCCCAGATGTTTTGTTTTCCATGTAATGAGGGTCTTGGTCAAACAGTTTAAGTAAGTAAGTAGGTGCATATTTAAAGTGCACAATGTCAGTCAATGGCCGAATCTGAGGCACTTGGCTGAGCCGCTAGGGGGAGCAGTAGGCCTGCTGGAAGCAGTGAGTTTTAAGGAGGCGACGGAAAGTGTCTGCAGAGGTAGAACTGCGGATGCTAGAGGGTAGTGAGTTAATGAATGTTTAATTCTTTATGACACTTCTGTATTGATCGGATATAATCTAGCACAGTAAAATTATTATTTACAGTATGTGTTTTTGATCTTCCCGCTGCAACTGCCCCCTTTCAACTGCCCGCTTTCCCATGCTTGCAAACGCCCACAACTGCACGGCATGTCAAAGTCTGTTTTAATAACGATACAAACGGCAAGCAGAGCTATGTACATGCACAAGAGTGAGTAAACTAATAATTTGCAAGTGCTCTTGAACGTGCACAAAGGCGCTCGCATAGGCTACGTGAGATATAGGTCTAAAAATTGTCTACAGAAAATTGTCTGCCACTGAGTCTGTTTACAGTTTATCAGAGAGGCGCTACAATCTTGCAGAGAAGTTGAGTTTCATTGCGTGTACTGCAACAAAACAGATTAAGTTTTCTTTTTACTGTTGTCTTCTCTTGTTTTGGTTTACATTGTTGTGCATTTTTTTGTTTTACTATATCACGTCACATGTGCAAGCGCCTTAACGAACTAAAACTACGCCCATCACAAATTTAGTTCTCTGATACAGATTGCAGATCATGGCGACTGCCAGTACAGCATTTCCAAAATAATTACATGTTTCAACGTGCACGCACAGTGCTGTCTCGTGGCGCAATAAAGAGTAAAGACCGACGATAGCACTACTTTACAACTCAGTACAACATCTATAGTGATACTGATCAGTGGCTTCTATCCCCCCACATCTGGACTCTAAATCTGGCGCAAGTTCCCCCCTTTCGGGCTTTTTGTTAAGGGTGTAGATTGCCCAGTAAAAAAGTAGGGGGAGCTTTGTTAAAGGTGTTGAATACCCAGTGAAAATGGGGGGGATTTGTTAATGGTGTTGATTGCTTACTGAAAAATAGGAGGGAACTTTTGATCTACACTCTTAAGTTCTTAACAAAACTCCCCCCCCCATTTTTTACTGGGTGCAAGCTGCGCCTACCAGGTATGGGGAGAGAAGCCACTGATATTTGACAAGACATTCGATTGTGTACATTAACTCTTATCAGGGGCGTATTTAGGGGCCTTGCATATGGGCTTCTTTTGAAAGTAAAGAAAAACAATGGTACAGGCCTATACATACAGGTTAAATTAGGCCTACGTCAATAGCATGCAGGCTTGGCTGCAGGTTTTCTAGGCCATAGGATTCCACGCACAACCTACCGAAATAGCCAATAATTGGACTTGGGATTACTTTAAGGTTATTGATGTATACTGCGCTTAAATAGTTACAGATTAAGCATCTTCGTAAGGGACATTAATAGACTTAAAACGTTTTTAGCTACTGTATTAGAATGACTGTAGGCTACTGTATAGGCAACAATTTAGGCAGACCGCACTCGGCGCACCAGTGAACTTTTTTTCAGGCTACGTTTGCGTTCACTGCACCCGCACACAGTTCGCAAGTCGAGTATAACAACGCTCGCACGCGTGCAGTCAAATAAAATACAAAAAATCCTGGCTGTCGCTAGGGAAGACGCGCTACAGCCTATGCAGTTCCTGTTGCAGTATTGACCTTCAAGGTCATTCATCCAAGGTCGATGATTTCCATCTTATCCGGTTAATGATTAATATTAATGATTAATATTAACCTTGGCCCTATCCCTCATCATTGAAAACGGACATTTTTCCTACTCCCCTCTGTTCAACCCCAATTTTGAAAATGTTTCCCTTGCACTAGATCGTAAGCCCTAACGGCTAGCCACAATATATCCGTTACAGACGACAGTCAGACAGACAGACGACAACGATGCAAAACGCCGTGAAGCATAGCTGTAGAGCATCAAAAACCACTTGAGACAGTCGCCGTCTAGGAGCGAAACGTGGCACTACGAACTTGCTGTCTTGCAGAAAAGTTGTTATATTTTATCCCAGGAATTTGCGTGTATTGCAGTGAAACGAAATAAGTCGTTTTACAGTTGTACATTAGCTTATTTTATGTTATCGCACGAGTGCGAGCGTCATAGCGGTCTAATATTGGACTCTGATGTCAGACGGGGCGGATGAGCCACCAGCGCTTGTCGTCGTCGTCGTCGTCGTCGTCGTCACGTGGATGTCACTCTGGCGCCAGTCGCGGTAGAGCAGGAACGCGTCGAACCCGTAGACCAGTGTCACCGCCAGCGCAAAGAACTGCATAGACGTAACATGCACATTCACTGATATGGTTAACTAGAAAACTATGTCGGCCCAGTACAGACATATTAAGCGGCCGTCCACATAGCTATTAGACAACACTTGGGCCTATTTATTTTGAACGTCAACTGAAAGTCGCCTTGCACTGCCCAGCGAACGCTGCGCCTGGTGTGCCTGAGGCCTGGGCTGGCTTGCAAATACTGACGCGAGATCATTTTCGGGAACTTGATCTTTGACCTTTTAGCTGGAAAATGGCAAGATTACTCCTGCCCTTAAGAACATTCAATTCACACAGGCTTTGGTTTTCTAGTCTATACCTTTTCGTTCAAGAGTTAGTAGCCCGTACAGAACAGACGGACGGACGGACGAGCAACCAGAACAGAAATCCATACTTACATCGTAGTTATGCCTATGACGCAGTATTTAGGTTTATTATAAGTGTACTTTGTAGCAACCAGCAATTTTGCTAGCCAGTCACTCAGTATCTTTGTCAAACTGTTAACGACGACGAAGAAGTAGAGTACACCAATAGGTGGCGTTACTTGCCGCCTGGCCAGCAAATCATGGCAAAGAGAATGAAAAGAAGGTCCGTCAATGTCATTACTGCAATTTCAACGCCCCCCCCTATTATATCCGCAGAAACGCCGTCAGTTTTTGTACTGCAGAGTGCAATACAGCAGGTCTTCTGCATGTATATGGGTGCATGTATATGGGAACACGAAATTTTGTCACGAAAAATTAGA
>Ga0209367_1009632_pt1 | contig 13048 bp, 8 predicted proteins | sample WorMetLIZISLAND2_FD_187412 | JGI IMG/M metagenome (GOLD analysis project Ga0209367, IMG submission 187412) | Marine gutless worms symbiont microbial communities from Max Planck institute for Marine Microbiology, Germany - Olavius geniculatus... ... | reverse complement strand
GTAATAGGGTGTTTACACGATCCAGCAAACGTCCAGCATTAGCACGTGTATTTTGAATACATTTGCTGGAAGTTTGCTGGACGTTTGCTAGATCGTGTAAACACCCCATAACAGACACCTGAGGTGTAATAACCCACAAAAATACCGGCCGCATACGGGGGCTCGTCAGGGAAAATGCTAAAGAGTTCTGTCTAGTGTAGCCTAACTATGGACTGTTTACTTAGACATTAAGCGAGAACGACATTTTTGCACAGATGCACTTAGTCCCCACTAACTGAAGCAAAATTACATTAACACCGTTTTCCGGACAAATAATTCAAAACTCTCAATCTGAAGAGCGCAGGGTCACTAAAATCATGAAATATTCTGTACGCATGCGGCGTTCGGTAATAATATTTAGCGCAAAAAGTGTAACTGTCAATGACAAGCCTAAAAGCGCTATGTTTAAGACAGATAGAGTAGGCCTATAGGTTAGCTTAGAGAATACGTAGCACGGCACATCACTGGCACGAGTTGCCAGGGCGCAACACTGACGCGTGACGACATTGACAACGTGATCGATTGCCGACGATCATTTTCCGCTCAGTTCATATTACTGTCGAACATCAAGCAAAAGACATCGCTTTTCTACTGCAGCTGCCTGTCCCGTACCATGCCACGCTCTGTCTGTCTGTCTGTCTGTTTCACTGCCTGGGTTGGGTGTGTGCCGAAATGTACGTTTACTTTGATCACTGGAGGGACTCGGAATGCTGGTTCTCGACGGTGATGAGCGGGTGGGCGTGTCGGTAGGCAGAGCTTAGTAACCGAGACACATCGTCGCGTAATTTTAATTGTCTTGACTATACTAGGCTAAAATGATCGATCAATTAGACGTGTCCTCTAAGCTTATACTGCCTCTAGGATTTTTTTGTCAAAGTGTAGTGCCTTTGACAATGTTCAAACCCGTTCTCTCGCACGACACGAAACATACAATCTGTGACAGCCGTACAGGGAAGTGTGAAACCGTCATTCCGCGACAGTGCCGTGGGTTGCTATAGCCATCCGCCGTGTCATCTTGTAGTCCGTCAAATGCTTCTTTTTCTTTTATTAAACACTGACTGATCAGCGTTCCGAGCGTGATGGGCGGATACCGATATCGTCTCGAAACACCGCAGTATCGATATCGTTAGTACTGTATATCAATAGAGCCTTGTCAGCATGATATTGATAATCTTTATTCACACAAAAGCAGCGTAGAATGAAACAGAGACAGATAGAAAGTAAGACAAACAATAAACCTAAGCTATACAAACATAAAAAGCATACCAAACACAACCTTAAACTGTCCATGAGAAAGTTTACTTACAGAATAAACTGAACATAATTCGTTAAACTCAAAAAAGCCAAACACATCGTAAAAAATGTTGTGAACAGAAATAATATGAGAATATGAGAAATAATAGGAGTACTTTGTTTAAACAGAAAACATAATCTGCGTAAATCGTATCCATTTTAAAATCGTATGTTGGCCATCTGATACGACACATCAACAGCGAGTGGGCCACTTTGAGTCACGCGGTTATTAAACGTATGGTTGGCGAGTTGGGTCAGCGTCAGTACGCGCATGCTTTCGTGTTGGAGGACATTTTGAGAGCATGCATGCTGTAACAAAGTTGGTGTGATGTGACATGTGTGATTTTTGAAGACAGGACTCAAGTTTTACCGCAGATGTTTCTTTTTTTCCTTTCAACGCGAGATCTTCGAGATGCGTCGGCCGATCGGCGTGACGTTTTGCACGGTGATCGGTTCTAGGCCGAATTTTATAATGCCGGTTGAAAAAATTTCAGGAGGGATCACCCCCAACAAATTTTAGGGACCAAAAACATGCAAAATTTGGCCCGATTTTGGTCGACTTCAAACTTCGACCGCAAATATCTCCGGAATGGATGGAAATATTCAAAATCGGTTAAGTACTTCATCTACCACAATTCCTCCGGCGTTCGGCAAAAAAAACTTTGGTTTGCAAATTGCGGAGATCTCGATGTGGAATCATACCCACCCAAATCGACTTTCAAAAGACCATATTTTGGCCCCTAAGGGGTGCTGCACCCCCAAATTTTTACACGCGATAGAGAATGACCAAGTCTCGCTCGCACACCTTCAATGGGGACAGGAGTCTCCCTTACCAATTTTTTTCAAAGGGGGGTCCAAAATTGGCTTAAATTTTAGCGAAATTGCCACAATAATTTTGAAGCCAAAACGAATAGCCTAATGAAATTTTGCCACGTGACGTAATGCTAAGTGGGGGTGATAACGCAAGTACAACTTTTTGGGGGGGAAGCACCACCCCCTTACAATTTGGGATAGCGAAAAACGTCCAAAATTCGGCGCGAATGTTTTTTAGAAAGTTTTCTACAAAGTTCTAGAATTTTTTTAGAAAAATTTTTTTCTAGAAAGTTGCAACAACTTTCAACTTTAAGCGCGATTATCTCTGGAACGGATGGAGAAATCGGCAAGCAGTAAACTACCTCCATCCCGCGTTGAACAGAAAAAATTGATGAACTTTGGTCCACTAACGACAACGGTTAGTTGGCTAATGTCTACTTACCCTAAGTCGACACTGCGCGTTCTGCGTATGCTAATGCGTTTGAGTTCGGGCCACGTGACTTTGCTACGAGGGGAATGTGAGCCCCTTAAATTGTCCCCCCAATCAGACTTAGGGCGCCGGACGGACTCACGTTGGGCTTTGCTCCAAATTTCTAGTTTTCGTTACGTTTTTTGCGCGATTTCGAATTATCTTAATCGGCCAATATTTTACGGAGTTATTCAAAAAGTAATAGTGGCAGAGTTTTTTTGAGACACAGTGTATTCATGTTTGTCATGTTAATGCTTGTTAGTGCGAAATAGTTACTGTAGACAACCTACAGGAAGCAACTCAGAAACGCTTTATCCGACGGTATGCGGTAGGCCTACACTATTGCGACCACACACGAAGTCTTCTCGGCAAAAGGTAAGGTTTCCCAAGACAGTTGTTTCGGAGCAATAGCGCATTATTACTTAGTGCCAAATTACGTTGGTCGTCAGTAAAGTAAAGTAGTAAAGTAAAGTAAAGTAAAGTAAAATGTAAATTTATATAGCGCATATTGTTAAAATTAACCTCTAATGCGCTACTATCCTTTAACGCCTTTGCTTCCTATAGTTGTCAGCGGAACAATCATTGCATTTTTCGGAATTTCGGGTCGTCCGTCGTCCGGTTCGTGAACGTGTCCGCGTAAATATTATCAGTTTGGTTTTAACGTCAACCCCTCACCTTTTTTGTGAGTGTGTCAATGCAGTAGGCCTATGCTGGACTCGCCCTTGTAGTGCATGAAATATATCGGTGCAGCTGAGCAATCGTTGTCAAATGCAATAATCCCACCTACAGAATAGCGCCTCTGACCTATGTGTCTGTCTCTCTGAACATAATTCCCCCTGCAGTCCCACGGAATCCCCCTCAGACAGAATCCGTCGTCAGCCATAACGTTGTGGGTTAAAAAAGTAGGCGAGCAAGGAGTTGCAATTTTTACACAAACAATGCGAACTTCGGAAAAAATCCAACAGTCAGCTGCAAATTTCAACAGAGAAGGTAATTGGTGCTTAAATTTTACTTTTTTTTACCCTAAATCTTTTCAAATAAGGGTTTTGAATCCCAAATTTGGCACTTTTAGACATAAATTTTCTGACAAAAGATTTTTCGTCAATTTTCCGACAGGCCCGCTTTGCTTCCTTTGCTCCCCTGCCACGAGCCAGTACATGCTGCTCAGATTATATCGACACTTCATCCATCATGGGTAGAAAATCCAGGTTTTCTAGAAAAAAAGGTTTTAGGTTTCTAAAGGTTTTCTGAGGTTTATAACATTTTTTAGGTTTTAGCGTACAAAGAAAACATGTCACTTAATTTGAAGATTTAGGACGACACATAACAGTACACCATTCTCCATGTCATATCGCTTATGTTGACAGAATGACGTTGTGATGCCAGAACTTAAATCGCGATTAAAATATGAGACAATTTAATTTTTATTATAAGTTGTACAACAAATAAACAACAATAACAACCTCAAAACGTAACATATAGTCTTTTGAAATTTTTAAGTTAAAAAATAAGACCTTTTTTAGACCAGTTTTTCTGCCCAGTGACCCACACAACTATTCGGCGTTGAATTACGACTCGAGCTGAACCTAATTTCGCGTTTCTCTCACACTGGAGTCATTTTTATTTTCTGTCCATTAAGCTGTACGCCATATGATATTTTAGTTTTTTTTCGACGATTTGCTCGAAACGTATTACACACACCATGAAAACGGGCAGATTTTGGCAGCTAAGGGGTTTTGTCCTTAAAGAGATGTCCTATAAGAGGAGGCTATCCAGAGGAGTTATGTCCAGGGAGGCGGCCGTTCGTTTCCTGGCTCCTTATGAACGTGTGCTGTGATCTAAATGAGTCTCTGGATAAAGTGATCATTCAACAATACTTCACAGCTGTATCATCGCTCATATACCGCAGCATATCATATAATTCTGGTCAATGATGTGCGCTGCAATTTGTAAAACGCTCGTACACAATCGTGAATGCCGCGCCGTTCATCTGCTGTAGCCTATATTGTGAGCACATTCAGTCGACTGTAAGCTTAAGGATATATTTCGGTTTGTTGCTTTCATTTGTTTAAGCTTGCAAAAACAGTTACTTTCTGCCTCGATCCCTAGTATAGCTCCTGCACTTGGCTGAATTTAACTGCTATGTTATTGTTAAAATATAGATAAACGAAAAAAATACGCTAGAGACTGTTAAATAATTTCGTGAAATTTTTCAGATGTTCACTGACAATGTATTTTCGTATAGCAAAACTCTTGCGAAATTTTTAGCGAACAGTGAGCATACAAGAAAAGACGTCGACGGCATAAGCCTGCTATGCGGCCATTCGTCCACTTGCCGAGTACACCAATTTTAGTTTTTCTGCGCCTTTTAGTTGTGGAGTTAGAAGCCAGCTATCGTACGGACAGACAGGCGGACGAAGAGATGGATGGGCAAGATACGCAATGCGGCCTATGACAAGAGTGTCTGGCAGCAGACTTAACTGATCTCATTGTCAGTTAAATAAAAAAAGAGAAAACAGACCAATTCCATTTTCCAGACTACTTTCTTTCTACTGACATCTGAAATGCCGGCTACAGACCTTTTCAATCACTGCCCTAACACTAATCGACGAGTAAGTAACGAGCACTCGATTGCGAAATTGTCCGACAAGAGCCTCACTAATCATCACGTGTCGGTGTTCTCAAGATGGATTTGCGTCGAGAACACCCGCTATTGGTCACGAATCCGTGTCACGTGATGTCAACCACGACCAATAACGATGCCATCCCATTGAATATGATGGATCTTTTGGAAAATGTATCGGACTTAATAGCAGACCGTTCGTTCGAAATGAAATCAGCGGACTGAATGAACGTTATTATCAGTCAACTGACAAACGGTCATTAATTTTTTTATTTTCATAATCATCATTCGTACTGCCAACAGCTGCCCAGAAAACGCCCACGTAGATACATGAATAAACAGATCTAATTTTTTACGCACCAGACATCCTCTGGTTTCACCCAAAACAGAGTGAACGGCAGCGTAAACGTTTAAGAGACATATATGTAAGCCTAAAGTTTGCGCCTAACACTCCAGGTAAAATTGAAAAATTTAACAAAAGTCTCATTTGCTGTCTTCCTTCTCTTCAAGACTTTCAGTCAAACGACGTAGCACACACCGGTGACTATGAACTAGGCCTACATTGTGAAAGTTACGCACCAGACCACGAAGAAAATACTGGCGACACATTCCAAACACGACTTCAATAAGCGAACAAACGAACAGCAACAAATGCGAGCAACAACAGCCTAGCAGTTGACGACCTCAGACAGTGGCGGAACCAGACTACAGAAACAAGTCTATTTGCTTACTTATATTGTATAGCTACTCTCGCGTAGGTTCCGGAGCCGATCCCGATTATAGGTGACAAATCATGTACCAGGCAATAGGCTGTCACTATTTTCCACGTGGTCCACACTTCATAACCGCAGAGCGTCACCGTCCTTGGGTTGGTAACAGATTATACTTTCCAGCAAAGTCTGAAGCCGAACCCCAGCCGCGAACACTTTTTACGCATTTTGGCTCTCAAATCGCATTTTAGAGTAACATCTTTAGTCGTTTAGTTGCAGTCAGTGCAGTGCAAATGACTGTGTTTGGTTGATATGTCAAGTAAAGTATCCCCTCCAGTTTAACTAACCAAACTTCTTCCAAAAAGTGGAGTGGATGCCTGTGGTTTGGTTTAGTGCAGAGAACCAGTCAGAACTCAAAAGTCATAAAAATTATAATATTATGCTTTATGATCGTTTGAATTACCGCGCCCCCTGCGTACACGCCAGCTGCGCAGGCCATGTAGTCGTAACTGACTGGGATGAAAATATTGCCTTTTCTCCATTTGATACAATAGTCTTTCGGCTAAGATTTTCGGCTGATTCCGTTGTTACGCCCGTTTTTTTTCTACCAAGAAACTTTTTTTCTGGTTCCGCCACCAAATACACAAAAGACATACTATTGTATACAAGTCACTGATGGACAACTTTCAAATGCCGTGTGCAAAGTATGACCCATTTGCCAATGAAAATGCAATCCCAAGGCTTGCTGAGCAAAAAATTTATTAGGACCGTCAACATGCTAAAAGCGCAATTCAAGTCGAATCACGACGTAGTTTTTGCCCAGCACTAATGTACAAATACAAGAGACGGAAACGATCTCGACGGAATGTGAATATGGAGCAATCGGCTTGTGAAACTTTGCCATTATGAAGCTAAACTATGGCTACTACAAAATAACAATACAGTACAATAAACAATAATAACCGTGACATGCATTCATATGCACAAATCAAGTATATACGATCGTCCATGTATATCAAACGACATAAAAATTGTCCAATAATCCGTGAAATATATGCCTGTGAACAAGTCACGATTCACGAAGGCTAGACATTATACGTATACTATAATGTACAGCGTTGTCTAATCAGCGACAACGAGATTTCATTTCGTGTTTAGTCGAAATGGCAGCTCTTTATTTCGTACTGTGCGATAAATGGCATGCGACATGCGATTTAGCTTGAATAATTCTTTTTTCTCTGTTTCTTATCTTACCTTTCCCTATTTGCTTTTATTTCTTAGATCAAAACCGTCATTTTCTCCGCCAAAAAGTGGCCGAAACTTTTTTTAGAAGCCTTTGCTTTTTTAATAGTTAACAAAGCTTGTAATTTCGTGGATTTATACAGCTTTTTATTTGAAGCCATTTTCTTTCCACATGCAGTGAAATGTAACTAACTGTAAAGTAAATTACTTTGTTAGCAGTGTTCGCGAGGAGGGGAAAGAGAGGCTAGCACCAAACAGTGAAACCAAAGTACAGTACTGATGACTCTCTTCCCCGCCCGTTTTAGCTTCGGACCTGCAGGCCAAGTTGTGTTCAGTCGAACCGACAGTCGGGTACGTCAAAGTCGACGCAAGTTCTGGCCAGTTTGACCACGGACTCGATTACAACCGAGTCCTCAGACGAGTCCGTGTACAGATCGCCTCCAACGTGGCGACAGGTTTCAGCGTAAACAACTCAGTCTCCTACCCTCAACGGGACGACGAACGTTCTAGATCCCGTAGTGTGGTAGAGTGTGTACGCATGGATGCGGGATGAAGCAAGGTCAACGTCATCACATTGCGGTTCTATATGCCTGTGTACGATCATTCCTGCAACTCCGCTCCCACCCCTCAACGGGACGAAGATTCCTGCAGAGCCTGGTCTGAGTTCAGAGCGCTCAGCTCGGTCTGAATCGGTCTGGCTGAGACACCATTGCCCAATGTGGCGACAGGTTCCCCAGACCACCCTGCGAGTCTGCCTGCCGCCACTCACGTCGTCGGGCCGCTCAGAGGCCAGCCACGCCAGGCTGCAGTTACACACTACTGGATTACCGATCACCGACAGTGTGCGTAGCGCCGAGGTCGATACCGGAAACGCGCAGCGCTCAAGAGACCGGAAGTTGTTGTCCGACAGGTCGAGATACCGCAGCGCCGGCGAGTGACGCAGCGCAGCTTCCGGTAAGGAAGTAAGCCGGTTTGCGGCAAGCGTCAGGCGTTTGAGTGACGTAAGACCAACAAAAGTGCGCGGCCAGACAAACTCAAGACGGTTGTCGTGAAGCATGAGGTCAGAGAGGTTGACCAGAGGCAGAAAAACGTTCTCGGGCAAGTAGTTGATGTGGTTGTTGGCCAGGGACAGACTCAGCAGGTTGGACAGCCCGTCGAACGCGCGGTCGTACAGGAATTCGATGACGTTCCCGGCGACGTTCAACACTCGCAGGTTGTTGACGTAAATGAAAGTGTCGCTATGCAGTGCCTGTACGTTCACAAATACACACAGAGTTCGTGCGTGAATCGTCACAAAAACGCCTCCACCCACCCACCCCAACTAAACTCTTCGGCAATTGTTTGCTGTGAAAGAAAACTGCCCAACAAAAAGAATTTATACCACGAAAGTCTTCCACTGCGAGATTTTAGATGGTAAAAAGTCTCCCTCGTCTGGGGTAAATAATCCGCCCTCCGCCGATATGACGGTTGACAACTGACAACAACAGTGCTGCTGTTAATGAGAATTATCAAACGGCTAATCTGTAACTTCGACATTATTTTAATCCTGCGTCAATCGCAGAGTCAACACGATGTATTCTGATTTTCGTTGCATAGACCTATAGGCATCATCAAACGACCGAAGGTCGTCTTGCTGTTGAGCACTGGCTATAAGCAAATAGCGCACGTAGCACAACAGACGGGAGTTGCGTTCGTTTTCTGGTGCTACTTGTCGATATCTTCGGCAACTTTAGCGAGAGCGAAAAGAGAGAAAAACAAAATGCTGTAAAGTTATTTTTTCACTCCGCAGAAATTATAACGGTGATTTTTTTCAATTGTGATCAATTCTGTCAAGCGAACGACGATTTAACTAACGCGCTAACTAAACAGTCTTTTTATTCATGTATTTTAAAATAATACTATTTAAAACAGAAACGTAGCATGCTGCTACCTGTATACGGTTGTACGGTATGTGTAGCGTTCTGAGCTCGATGAGGTTTCTGAACGCGTTCTTGTCGAGTTTAACGATGAAGTTTCGGTCCAGGTCCAGTCGACGAAGGTTCCAGAGCCCGGCCAGCGTGTCTGAGTCCAAGACGCTTAACTCGTTGTTCCACAGCATCAGTTCTCGAAGATTTGCGGCCTCGCGGAAGAATCGAACCGGAAACTCGGTGAGTCGGTTGCCCCAAAGGTGCAGCCGCGTGAGGGTGTCCATGCCGGCCAACAGGCGCGCCGGAAGTGACGTAATTTCGCATCCAGCCAGCTGCAGCTCCGCTAGGCTGGTTCCCTGGCCGTCCAGTGCCCCGGCCTGCACGCGGTCACCCAGTCGGTTGAAGTTTAAAACCAGCTTAGCGGTGCGCAGCTTGCCAAACGCACCCGCCGGTAGATCGCCGATATTCTGTCCGGGCATGTATACTCCCCGCCAGGTGAAGGAGGGAGACTGTGGGAACGGCGGAACAGTCGGCAGATTGTGACAATGAATCTCGTCGAATGTCGTACACTCGCATCTTGGCGTGATGTCGCTGACGTTATCCGAAACCGCAGCAGACGTCGACCCAGGGCAGCCCGACCACGCGACCCCGTGACCCAACTCCACTGCCAGACCACCGGATATGACGTCATGGATCGGCAGAAGCACCGGAAGTAGTATTAACAGGTGTTGGACGCCGACAGTCGTCGTCACCATGTTGGTTACGCCGTGACGGCCCGTCCGTTCAAACAGGTATACAAGATGTCGGCGTCGAGTGGTGACATAATATGTGGCCGGCCGTCCGGTTGCCGGGAGTCGCAGGCGTTAAGGGTAAGTTAGGTCACACATGCGACGATCACGCGAGATACCGCGCGTCATTTTTCCCACCGATGATGGCGACTCTTGCTTCTGAAGCGGTACTGTGGGCCTATCAGTCGGTCTGTTGTCGAGAGCGGCTCCATGCCCCATCCATGAAGAAACGAGCAGTTATGGGCAGTCACCATCGACAACGTGTCATGCGTTCTTGAGAACGGCAGTTGCCTGCACACGCAAAAGTAATATTTAAACACACGCGATGAAGACTTAAGCGGAGTTTCCATCCAACAAAACGCACGCATCATACGCAACTAACGGATGTAATGCAACTGACGTAGCTGGTCTAACGACCGCCTCTATCTTTGCGTTTTGGCCGTTGCGTCAGTTGCGTTTGTTACGTAGTTTTCTGGCGTTCATTGCATTGTTACGTACTTTCTTGCCTGCGTTGCGTACGCTGCGTGCGTTACGTTCGATGGAAACCCGGCTTTATATCGACATAAGATTACTACCGGGAATTTAAAGTTTTTCGTTATCACTGTGAGTGGGCTTGGCACATGCAAGCAAAGTTTACGGCTTCGTTTCCATGTCTTTTTATACGTTTAAAGTAAAAATTCAGACCTAGAAAAGTCATTAAAATCGGCAAATTTTTCACAGCGTTATTTTAGAAAAATAACATTTGCACAGTTATTTTCTGAGACACGGTGTAGAATTATAAAAACCGGGGCTCAAGTGGTCCCCCAGAAGCTAAAGCGTTTTTGTGAACTGAAACGTACACTTCGGTGTTTTAGCAAACAAAAGTGTACAAGATGTCAGCACGAGTGAGGGGCATGGCAAATTGGCTTAAGCGACTGTTTAAATTTGAATTGTTTGAATTTAAATTTTCTATTGTAATTGTGCATCACTTTGAGTGTGCTACGAGCTTAGTGGAAGAAAGTTCGTTGTTGTAGAAAAACAGCAGAACTATAATGTCCAACTTGCTACATTTATAGGAAGCAAGCACGTGTTGCTAAAGAAAGCTACAAAAATGCAGCAGATTATCATTCTAACCTTTCAGTGTCCGGCGTTGAAAGCGCGTATAGGAGTTTTCGCCAACCGTACGCGGCATGCCGCTAAATCCCGGAAACCGCAGACTCCAGTGCCTTCCTTAAAGGGCAGTAACGACAAGTAAGTAAGTAAAGACACTAAAGAATTTCGTCGTTTGATGTGCTACTGTCTCCGGCGTCGGTCCGTCGGTCCGGTCTCTAAGCGGAGATAAACAAGCAGCAGTCGTTGTCAGAGAAACAAGAAGACAGTGCGCCCGCCGTCTGTTGCAGACACGAGTGAAGAGCTACTGGGCTAATGTAGTCACTTCGTTGTCGTTGTCTATTGACGCCGGCCTTGGCGCGCACCTTGGCGCCTCGTTCGTCTGTCGTCTAATAGATGTCGCCACTACACGCTCGCAGCCCGGTCAACTCAGTTTCCTACCCTCAGCGGGACATGACGTTGGTTCCAAAGACCATATACCACACTGCACGGGTCGTCTGTTTTCAAGTAGTTATTCGTGTGTGCAGTTTCGTTTTGCTAGATGGTAACTAGATGTCGCCAGCACACGCTCGGTCGTCACTGCACTGCGGTGACTACTGTTGCACTAACGCAGTAGTTAGTGCAGTCACCGAGTCGCCGACGCGACGGCTCTTTTGAGTCGCCTCACAGTCACGGCTCCGTGCCGACACATCATCACCGTCGGTGATGCTCCGGTCGTAGTTTGTACTATGGAAGCGATCACAGGTCTTAAACCTTAAACCTCCATGCACCGAAACTGATGCTGCCATGACGAATGGCAGCGGCAGACACTAGTGCCGTTTAGTTACGGGAAAGACGTGCAGTCGCAAACACCGTGCGATGCGCCATCACTTTGACGCTCCCTGACAACGCGTAGAACGATGTTTTTAACCTTTCTGCTACAGCGGAACCCAGTACAAGCGTGAAGATTACTTACGAAACCCACGCGTTGATCCTTGAGTTCAGCGGCGTAGGCGAGATTGAAGGTTCAAGGGATCTGGAGAACCGACGTCTTTCAGCGGTATCAAGGGGCGGAACTCCTGTGGGAGCCTGGCAGCAAAGCCCCCAGTAACTGGCGAAAAAAGTAGGCAAAGATGACCAATTATAGCATAAAATTTGACCGTAATCCATATCTAGCAACTTTACTTCAGTCCTTTCTAATCCAAATAAGACTAGACGAGGCAATAGGCTGAATTTTAAAAAAATCTATTATCTAATATTTATAGGAAATGTGGCTATTGCCGCCTGCGATGCTTTAAAATTGACACATTTACATTAAATTAAAACATTTTTTCGTTTAAACGGGAGCATCTTCAGCGTGACAGGATAATTCTACAGTTTTACGCGCGAAAGAAGCTACTGCTTTTAGCGCGTCTTAGCCATCGCAATTCTGTCTGTCCGTCTGTCCGTCACTCGGGTGGATCAGTCAAAAACGGTGCAAGCTACGATTATCAAATCTTTACCATCGGCTGCCTGGAAGACTCTAGTTTCAGGGACCGTAAAGCTTTTCCACAAATTCGAAGGGGGTCATCCCGAACGAAAGCGCTAAATGAAAGAGGGGTGGGCAAAATTTGCGATTTTTGGCCAATAAGTCACTGTATCTCAGTAACGGTGCCAGATAGGGCCTAGGTTACTATTAATCACTAACAGGAAGTCGTACACTGGCTCTCGATTGGCGCCGAATTCAATGACCTCGAATGACCTTGAACGCCAAAACAGGGGGTTTTATGAATTTTTTGGCGATTTCGGGCTAGACGCAAGTCTATATCATTCACAAGTTGGCGCCACAGAACTATCGTTATGCCGTCCAGATAGAGAATTTAGTATTTGTATATTAACTTAACGTGAACACCCCAATTTTCAGCTAAACTACTGAACCGTAACTGCTATGGGCTTTCGCGCGTCTCGTGAGCATTAGCTCATATTTTTTGTTGCCTTTAAATAAATAAATGTACGAAACATTAGTTTATACACTTGTTAACGGCAACATTTAAGGACTTGCACATCGAAAACAGCAAAAATTACAAAAGGTGATATTGCCCGCATCACACTGACTG
>Ga0209367_1009631_pt1 | contig 13049 bp, 8 predicted proteins | sample WorMetLIZISLAND2_FD_187412 | JGI IMG/M metagenome (GOLD analysis project Ga0209367, IMG submission 187412) | Marine gutless worms symbiont microbial communities from Max Planck institute for Marine Microbiology, Germany - Olavius geniculatus... ... | reverse complement strand
AAAATACTGTTCTCCTACTGGTGATCAGTTACAATGATATTGCGCTTCAGATTTTTTCTTACAGTAGCCAAGCCGATTACAACTGTTACCGAGTTATAGCCAATTTTTGTCCCAAATTTCGTTGTCATGGCAACGGGGGTCGGTTGGGGAAAAATGCAATTGGCAGCATTCGATGGCCCATCCCCGAAAACCCCATATGGGCGCAAAAATCTCGCAAAAAACTCTTACGCAAGCTGAGTTATAGCCCATTTGGTCCCGAATTTCGCTGCCATGGCAACGGGGGTCAGTCGGGGAAAATGCAATTGGCAGCATTCGATGGCCCATCCCCGAAAACCTCCCTATAGGTGCAAAAATCTCGTACGCAAGCCGAGTTATAGCCCATTTTGTCTCAAATTTCGTTGCCATGGCAACGGGGGTCAGTCGGGGAAAAATGCGATTAGCAGCATTCGATGGCCCATCCCAAAAACCCCCCTATAGGCGCAAAAATCTCGTACGCAAGCCGAGTTATAGCCCATTTTGTCTCAAATTTTGTTGCCATGGCAATGGGGGTCGGTCTGGAAAAATGCAATTGGCAGCATTCTATGGCCCATACCCTATAGGCGCAAAAATCTCGCAAAAAACTCCTACGCAAGCCGAGTTATAGCCAATTTTGTCCCAAATTTCGTTGCCATGGCAACCAGGGAGGGTCCAGGGTAAAATTAAATGACACCGTTAGATTCGCCATCCCCGAAAACCATACCCTAGAACCAAAAATTACGACTATCTTATACACAGCCAAAGTTATGACCGTTTAAAGAATTGCTTAATTTTCCACACAGGCGCCATTGTAATTTATTCGATTTTTGCAAATAAATACGTTAAATATTAATTTCAATTTTTTAACCCCCAAAAGGCACATCCTTGCGCGAGACCGCGTCGTTTGAGCCATCGCGCGCAAAAATCCGCCTAAGGGTCTGACTTGTAGGCGAGTTTCTGAAAAAAAGGTATATGGATAGCTACAAAAATTTTTGCGTATATTTCACCCATTTGCCGGGAAGCCCCCTTGGAGGGATTTGCATAAAATTTTGCATGATGGGTCCCCTCGCCGACGTAATCAACCGTGCCAAATTTTATCTTAATCGGGTCAGGGGTTTTGATTCTGTGGGGGGTCGAATTTTTGGCTTTCCCATAAGAAAGAGAAGTCGCTGTTAACACAGGGCTTGAACTACCGTTCAGCCTGTGATACACTGCATAAGAAACAAACCGCACACCAGCAATGCATATCAGTTTCTGTTGACAGAATGCACCATGTGAGTTCACATATCACTCACTTTACACATACTGTGTGTGACTCAGCATTTACCTGTTGAGCCATCCAAACATGCGCATGCGTGCGTCGACGTCGTATGATAGCAGTGAGATAGCCTGACTTGCCTGACATCGCTCATGCTGCCGCTGATGTAAGCCCATATCAGCTGTCATCTGCTGTGCTATGAACACATAAACACAGCCTCTATGACTACCGAAAATAGTTATACCATTTCACTTCACATGGACTACTGGGACTATTGTTGTTGTTTTTTTGTTTGTATTTTTTTTCTGTCCAGCTATTAGTTTTTTTGCTATTCGGACATTTTTGCACGATTTGTATATTTCACTACTTATCGCGTCACTGTATATATTCAGCTTTCGAGTTGCAAGTGCGTTTGATAAACTCTGTTCAGTTCAGTTCAGATGCACAGACGAGCTGACAAAGTTGAAATGTGGGTGACTTGGCTGCTTGACTGCAACACTGTAACTGTAACTAAGATGTGCTGTAATCTCTGACCTTCTTCAGTGTGCTATCAAAGTAGGTGGTAAGTTGGCTCGGGAGTGTAATGACACAACACCAACATCAACTCAACCTTCCATCCCTCCGTGGTAGGTAAATTGAGTACCGGCCTGTCTGGCTGGGATTAAGGCAGGGCACGTTCACCTGTGTTGGGTGGCAGGTAACACTACGTGAGTTCATGTTGCGTCGAGAAGTAGGATTATCGCTTCGGTCGACACTTTCTCTTAGAATAAATACCAAGATAATCGGAAACATGAACTGAAGTCATAATTCGGTGTTATCTTTCTTCTAAGAACCAACATTTCCGATGGCTCAAATGACGCGGTCCGATTATCTACCAGATAAGAAGAAAGATAATCGGAAACGGCAGTTAACACCAAAGTTAATCCGAGCATTACCGATCAACACCAAAGAGCTCCAATGCAAAAGAATAGGCGTAATCTCTTAATCCCTAGCTATTAGAAACTTTCTAATCGGTTTTCAGTTCATCTATGGATAAGAAGTAAGTTAATCGGATTCGGTTCTTAGCGGACGTCAGATTAAGCGGATGTCGATTAGAAAAAAGATAATCCTGCTTCTCGACAAAACACGAACTCAAGCACTGTGTGAGACCATATTGCAGGTGACGCTTCGTAGCTCTGAGATGAGTTTCCTATGAAGAACTACACCATTTAACCAAATCCAATGTGAACCAAAAGCTGCAAATCATCGGATGTGCAGTGCACATATCAGGCCTATGTGATCAAAATTTTCAAGTATTCAAGTGTGCCAAAAAATTCAATGTTAATAAAAAAAAGATAAGCCTCTAGCCAAATTGTTTTCATACAATAATCTTTTGTTCCGAAAGCTGACAGTCAGTTCAAGAATACTCAAAAAGTGGTGACAAAAATGATCGGCAAAAATGATCGGAAAATCCTGCCGGTTGGTCTGAAATCCATGAAACAGGCTGCAGCAGACCTGGAATTTCAGCAGCAAAATGGTCCTAAGCTGCAAAACAGACTTGATCAAAATAGGCCAAAAATGAACATAGATGCCATGCCAAAACTAGAAAGCAGTCAGAGACCGCAGACCTCCACCAACGTCATGTTGTTCGCCAGGTGGCAGCACCATATTCGGTTTGGCAGCGGTTTCCCTTATGCCCCATTGAAAGCAATGTAAACAAAAACTTCAAAGTGATCCAGAATCCAGGATTCCTTCCGGATCACCCCCAAAATTGAATCACTGGTAGTTTTTGACATTCCTGACATTCCCAGAAAATTTCAGAAAGATCCATCCATAACTTTTTGAGTTATCTTGCTGACACACAGACAGACAAACAAAATCTGGCAAAAACATAACCTCCTTGGCGGAGATAATAAAGAAAATCTTTCTTTACAACAAATGGTAGGTAAAACAACAATCTTTATACAAAAATGCATCACTGAACAGTGAACCTGCTGCTGAAGCAGAAGCAGCACCAATGTCTGGTTGAAGCACGGGTGAATTATGTTGAGACGTAGGCTGCTGGTGTTCTGGCGTTGAGTTGTTAACGGTGGAGCTCATCATAGCAACTCTGAGTGACTCAAGAACCTGTTTCTCAGTGTGGTCATCAGTCGCTGTGCTAGCACCAGCGTCCATATCGTCTGAGCGGAGAGACTCTGCAGGGCAGGCTGACACTGAATCATCCCGTCGGGGACTTCCATCTGCCAGCATCCATAGACATTCAATCAACTCACAGATCTTTCATTCCATCAACCAAATCAGTAAATGCAGCAAATATTGAAAACAGAACGTAAGAGGTAATCAAATAAAACGAGCAGCGAGAAGCAGTTAGAAAAGCACAAAAATGACTGATTCATTATAGCAAATGATACAGCTATGTATGTATAACTAGTAGTGCTCCATGATTCATGGTATTAATGCTCCAATCTACTGATGGTCATTAACATGCAGTTATGAACAATACACTCTACACATTTGCTTAAAAAACAGAAAATCAGCCAACAGAAGATGTGAGACCTTTGCCCCGACCGAAAATGATTTTGGTGCACGAGGGTCATCCCAAAAGTTTCTGGCCTAGACAATCTATACATCAGGACCAGCGCTGAACTGGATTTCGTCATACATTGTTGGCAGAACACAGTTCGTGCGTGTTGGACAGGAACAGTCGCCCAGAACTGACTGCGAATACGGAGTTCCTCAAAACTCTGTTCTTGGGCCGCTGTTATTCACTTTGTACATATCATCTGTCGCCATCGTAATCAGTTCGTTCGGGATTGACCATGCACAGTACGCTTATGACACACAGTTGTACGTGGCACTGAAAGATGGAAGCTTGCCAGCATCCAAGCACTTCACCACGGTGCACTGTCAAAATGTCGACAATGGAAATGGCGAAAGTCAGAATGGTGAACATTATGCACAATATGTTGCGACTGTCGCAACACCTGTAAAGAAAAAAAGAAAAAAGTTGTCATACCTATATGTGTATTTCAACATCGTGAGCAATCCCGCACAGAAAGTGGCCAATGTCAGTGTGCGCATAGTTGTCAATGAGGTTTCTAATTCGTGTATTTAGAGCTTTGTAACGTTTGCGTTTCCATGGCCGAGAGCTGCCGGCAGTTGCATGTACGAGTACTAATCGTTGAGTTGTGTAGGCAAATCCATCAAGCAGTAAAGTTCGTCCGCCTTTCTGATTCGTAACTACTTCCATGCGATTTTACAAAATTTTAAGCAATGAAATTAAAACACAAGTACAATAGACTAAAAACATCTGACTGGTAGCACGCATGACAGATGTTTCTCACACCTATTGGGCCCGGCGTTCTGAACCGCGCGTGTGTGACTTTCTCCATTTCCATTGGCGACATTTTGACTTTTCGACATTACGACTTCGACATTGTGACTGTCGACATTTTTACTGTTGACACTGTGACCTGCCACCCTTCACCACTGGCTGGACTGTAACAGACTGTGCCTGAATCACGAAAAGAGTAAAGCAGTTGTACTCGACACGACCTCACGTCAGTGGGCTGGGCAGCAGATCGACACACTCGATACTGGAACGGTCCACATCAAGACATCTGACTGTGTCAAGAGTCTTGGGTACAATCTCCTTCAACCAGCATGTAAACAAGATCTGCAAGTCGTCATATTATCATAACAAAGCTCTTCGTCACATGTGTAAACTGTTATCTGATAACGCTGCTGGAACCGTCGCTTGTGCCTTGGTTGCTGGAAGACTCGACTACTGCAATGCAGTCCTATACGGTTCTTCGTACATGAACATCGACAAACTCCAGCGTGTCCAAAATACACTAGCCAGGGTGGTCTCAAAAACGCATAGGCGTGATCATATCACTCTGGTACTCGCCGACCTACACTGGCTTCCTGTCCGTTACAGGACTGAATACAAAATTGCATTGCTCACTTACAAAGCCCCGACAATTCAGCAACCACGGTATTTGTCAGAACTCATTCGTCTCTACGAGACTCCAAGACAGCTACGATCTCGCGGTGCCAACATCCTGCAGTTGTCAACTTTTCTAGGAGTGCTTTCTGCCATGCTTCACCCATAATCTGGAATAATCTGCCCGAAACTGTTATTTCTGACATAACTGTATCTACTGATACCTTCAAATCTAGGCTTAAAACTGCTCTATACAGTGGGGCGTTCCTCCACTGACATGTGACCATATCCGCACTTGAGATTCTTCACCTTGTAAAAGACCTAACGTGCATTATAAACCCATTATAATAATATAATAAAAATGTAAATCCTTTACTGACTTATACGAGTCTGTTGCGGATATGACGTCATTGTAATTTATGACATCATACAGCACTAAACCGAAATGACTTGGAGCACTAACGCAACCAGCTTAAAATCAGGCTCACTGTTGCACGGCAATTTTTCAGTCTGTAGCTGGATTTGTAAAAGTGGGGCCCCATGGAATCTAATTTTGTGAAAACCCTGACAAATATGCATACAAATTTCTCATTTGCATATGTGAATATAGGATAGCTTAAATTTGTGCTGGCTGCAAATAAAAGCATTTGAGTGAATCACGGTTTCATGCAAACATGAGGCGTGGTCAAAGATTTTTGAGTGTCAATGTATTACACCAAAACTTTTTATTATCTATACATCAGTAAAACAGACCTTCTTTGCATATTCGTGTGAGCAGATTGAGGAAGTGACGTCATTGTAATTTACAACATCATAGAGCATTAAGCTGAAACAATTTGCAGCACTAATGCAAGCAGCATTTGAATCAGGCCGATTGTTGCATGAAACTTTTTTTTCAGCCTGTAGCTGGATTTACCAAACAGGGGCTCCATGGCATCTGATTTTATGAAAGCCTTGGCTGGCAAATACATTTATGAATTTTTCATTTGCATCTGTGAGTATACTATAGTCTAATTTGTGGCCACAAATAACAGCATTTCAGACAATTACGATGTAATGCCAATATCTAACAGTATCTGAAAGATTTTATTGAAAATGTTACTGTGAATTATATCATTTGTGTTAATGAAAGGCCAATCAAGATATGTGCTTAGTTACATGGGCCCCTGATGGGCATGGGGCTGGGAGTGAGCCCCACACCATAGTCCCATAATTTCGGCACTGCACCTTAGTCCGAAGTCTACAGTTACCCATCTGGCTGTTCACGACTATGACTTAGTACACTAAGACCACTATGCGTACAATAATGACCTGACCCTGAATGACTATTAGGCCTATCTATTTTGTAATCTGAAATTCAATCATGGTGGTGTCTGCTAACCGCAATGATGAATGACTCAAACCTCTTTCGTTGACGCTGAAAATCGTTTCTATTTAATGCCCTATGACGTCATAAATTACACATTTGACGTCATATCCACAGCAGACTCATATGAATCAGTAAAGGATGTACGTTTCACTGATGTACATATTGTGGAAAATATTGTTGTATAATATATATACATCTTTATTCACCATGAGAGGTAGCAAACAAATACAAAATAAAAGAAAAAACTTAACTAATTACAGTTCATACAGTTGATATATAGCTGAATAGTTCACACTTTTTCCGCAAACCCACTGACAGCGACACGCATCGACAGCAACAACTATGAACTAGGCCAGAAACTTTTGGGATGGTCCTCATATATAACCTCACAAAACAATTCTGGTCAAGTTTTGGTGGAACAATGATTGCCCCCTGAAGTCCCATAATTTGCCCCTTGACAAAAGTGATATGCTTTGGGCATAATTCTCAAAGAGCGTAGATGCCCCTGGAGATAATAACATATTACTCAATTACCACAGTGCAGACTTGTAGCGACCGCCTCACAATCTAATGAACCTGATGGTAGCAATGATGCGGACTGTGTACCACCGATCACACGACTAAATGTAGCATCATCAGTGTTTGCTGCTGTATTTCTTCCTATACACAGACAACACAACAGAGCTACGGAGCGTCACCTGCCACATGCGATCACACAGGGTTTGCTGCCACCTGATACAGGTAAACGTGCCACACCTGCACCCAGCCAGACAGGACGGTACTCGATTTACCTACCCTGGAGGGATGGAAGACTGAGTTGACCGTGGTGTTGGTTATATACCTGTCTACCTGTCTGCTGATGTTGACAGTCCCCCATTCAAGTAGTGACCCGACCGAGAGTCAAACCCACAACCTCTTGATCATATGTCAGACATCCTAGTGTTACATCAATAAGCCAAAACTCTTGCTGTTAATTGCCATTCTGAAACCTAGAAATGACTACACATCTCAAACCTACACCAAGGAGAGTGCTGCCACCTGGCGAATACAACAGACTCAATACAACTGCTGCAGACACATAAGCCAGATCAGGATTCAAGAACCCTAGAGCGGTGTATACCCTACCCAGAGAATACTTCTGGAGGTTAGGCTAGGTTATTTTTATACCCAGGAATAAGTATACTACAAAATGTAAAGTACGTGTAGAGTTGCACATTAAAATCATTAAAAACAGGTACAACGCTGAACAAGGGTAAGGTGGGCCACTGTAATAACAGAAAGTTTTATTTCACAGCAGTGTAGCAGACAGCCGAGTAGGCCTACACTCCATTAATGACCAGCAATTGCAATCCCGCCATCCCAAATACCGCAGGTCGTCAACCTAACCTGAGAGGCCAAGGTTCAAGTCAAGGATCGGAGACGGTGGAAGATGACTGTTCAGGCCCTATGCTCCACAAGGAGCGAAGAGGACTAAGTCAAGTAAGTCATCCCAAATACCAGGAACCCGGGGATCCCAGCCATTTTCACCAATCTTGAATCGCAGTATTGGCAGCATCCCAATTCTGGTACTGCCATCACTATTAATGACTGAATGAACGAATATGAATGGTTGACTGATTCACTGAAGAGACCAACTAGCAACAACCTGCATGAAATAGTTTCCGACGCTGCAGTACAATGACGACAACAACAGCGACAGCAACGAGCAGAATTATAGCAGTGAAGACTGTTATTCCTGCTAGTATCATCAGCATGCTGCTGCTGCTGCTGTAACTTGCTTCGCATGCAGTTAGCAGCACCGACTGTGCAACGGCAGCACCGCATGTTGTTGTCTCGCTGAAACCTGCATCACATCATCACGATGGCTGGCACTAAATACTGAAAACTACCAAAAACGACATAACGGTGGTTTTCAGTAGTTTTCGTTATTTAGTGTCACCCATTTATTAGTCATTTTCCAGTTTTACATAAATCTGCCAAAAACACTCACCGTAATCCAAAACATTAACAGTCTTTGGAAGTTTTCAGCAGTTTTTGGTAAGTTTTTGGTATTTAGTGCTACCGATCACAACTGCTGTATGCAGACTAAGCAATAAACTACACTATTTATTAAATTAAAAAGTAGCGGTAATTTTATTTCAACAGCACAACCTTATGCATAGCTAGTTATATAATATTCTGATGACAAAACATCACTGCTTGCCTGCTATGTAGCAGACCCTACAAAAAATCGTTTGTAACAATAAATTGCATAATTAACGTAATTAGTTAAAATTAGTTAAAGGCTAAATCATCATCATCAAGTAATCAACAAATATCTGGAATCAGGTGAAAGGCCTCAATTTCCATCCAACGTAAACCAGTTTATACATGAATTACAACAATAACTGAACTAGTGCTATTTTTACACCAAGCATGATTATAAAAATTAAATAACAACACAGTATGAGTGAAATGAGAATGCAATACTACCAGTATTAACAGCGGAAATGTTTGTGTCTTTGAGAGTTGTATTGTACAAGATATTTGGTGCCTGTGATCGCAGCAGTCTGGATTACTTAAGAGTCTGTGTGAAGTTTGATGGAGTAAAACAGCTGACTGAGAGAAGACATTGTGCCTGTACTAAATGGTTGTTAGGCGATTGTTGTTTTTCTAATCTGCTTTTAATGCATATTCAGAACTCTATTTTTTAGTATATTTAGTGACGTGTTTAGGCTTATGTGTAGATCTGGGTGTGTGCGTTTAATTGCGTTTAACGGTTCTTTCACTTTTTAAATCTGTTTCTCTGTCTGAATGCTTGTCTTGTTATCAATTTAGTTGTGTGTGTGTGTGTGTTTGTGGCTAACCTTCAGGCAAAATAAACATATCTATTAAAGTAGGCCTAAATTGATAGCAAACAGCATAAAATACTAACCAGCACATGTTGGTGGACAAGATTCTGCAGAATGACTACAGACATCAGAACACTTACTACACAGTCGAATGCTGTGATCAAAATACTCATCACTCGCACAGCTGTCCATCATGCTATCTGTCAATCCACAAACAGCACATCACGCAACTTATCAAGCCCAAGCACCCGTCATCATCAAGTTATATAGCTCGGTGTTATTTTCCGTCCACAAGATAGGAGACTGCATGCAAACATGTCCACATAGATAAATAACAGCAAATTTGATGCTATGTTTCATCCTCATTGATTTCCTGACAAACATATTGCCTTAAAAATGCGTGTAGGTGCTTTGACGTTTAGTAAACGACATAATTCTTAATAATTAATAATGTGCATCATAACTGCTAATTTATAACTAGTTAATGCACCAGTGGCTTCCGAAAAAATTATTATCAGTCCGGACCAGACTGACATCAGATTTTATTATCAGTCCGGGTAGCTATAAGATAGCTGCCGGGCAGACGGTGCAATGCTAGAAACCAGCAATTTTCCGACTTAGCTGTGCCATCTAATTTTTCTGCATTTTAAATTTTTTATGCTATTGCAGAATTGTTTAAATGCAAGTTTAATATTGAGTTACAAGCAAAAACTGGAAGTCAATGCGACAATTAACAAGATAGAAATGAAAACGACATCAATTTGACCAACCGAGACAACAGTGCATCAGCTGGCTCTATCACCATACCTGCACTGCTGCATCACCTTCTGCTGTCAGTAGCCTGGGTACTGAAGGACAACTAAACGACTGGCGGCTAGGCTATTGGGTATATGCAAAAGTTATTCATGAAGCATGGCAGTCATTCAGGAGATTACCGTAAGTGCAGCGGACAAGAACTGGATACAGCAATTACGCTAAATCTGCATGCCTATACTTGCAGTGCATGATGAAATTATCTTATGACCATCCACAGCTGAACACCAAATTCATGCATGAAGGATTCCATTCTGCTCATCGCAGCAGTCGCGTGTGGGCTGGTCTCTCTACAGACCTCACCATAGAGCAGGTGATGATGAAGTCTTTGAAGAGCCAGAGTTGGCTCACACATGGCCAAGGGATGTCCGAGAGTGTGCGATTAACTTGAGCCAAGACAATACACAAATGTGCAACAATGCACTCTGCAATGGCTAGCTTAACAGATACTGGATCTGATGTTACAATATTGGCAGCTTACTTAAGTCTTTTACTTCATTAGGTGCCTACTTTACAACAGCTTTGACTTTATTAGGTGTTAAGCAGAGCAACCATTAGTTGATGCTTTTTTCTAGTTAAGTTCGTATTGTAAAATAACTTTTTAATGAATTAAATTTACATTTGCAGTGATAATTAAGTTATTTAAGTGCTAGTAAGTGCTTGTTTCTAAAATTATTGACGTGTTGTATTAATGTCGGCTATAAATTTATGTACTGATCCCTTGAAATGAACACAGGAACTAGAATTTATGTCCTGTACTGAAGATCAGTGCTATTTTGCAAATGTCACACATTCACATTAACACAGCTCCTTTTCCCCATGCTTCAGCTAGGGATCATTTGTTTATCTTTCAACGCCATGGATGTGTGTATCAGAAAACAAAATTCAGCCTTTGTCTCTAATTTCTTTCGGGTCTGCAGGATATCTACCAGACTAGAATGTCAGCGTTTTCCCCAAATTGAAAGTAGCACATTTTGCGTTGCTTCTATCAGTTCGCCGAACTGAAAACAGAAGTAACGTTCTTATAATCACAGGTTTACGAATTTATGTCACAAACAACGTGTGAAACCAGGAAAATAGAAACAAAAGTAACCATAGACTACTAACTTGCCAAGTGTAAACACAACTCCGACCACACCCACCGGTAGGCGGCGCAAATTGTTGTGTGTAAAATGAGATCTGAGTAAGAAATCACTTATTACATAAATAAGCCGTTGTGCGACCTCCCTACTTCTACACTCCCTATTTTATACTCTTTCCAGACAATGAACAAAAGTGACCCAAAAACGGTGACCCCAGTGGTATCGGATGGGATGGGTGTAAAAAGTTGCGGTAGTAGGAGGGTTAAGATGTAGGATGTGCCGAATACTCGAATATTCGAATCCGAAATTAAACTCTAGTGATTTTTGGATTTATAATGCGAAAAAATTGAGTAAAAAAACTAAACATGTGTGTGCCATGATGTGATCGATCGAGTATGTGTGTGTATTTGACTTTTATTAAAACTGTTTTTTGCATAACTTTTTAGATAACGGGAAATTTTGACTTTTTTTATAAAAACGACGATTTTTTGGATTTTAAAATAGACAATCTCCAATGGCTCTGCTTTGGACGGGTTCAATGTTTGCAAAACAATGCAAAAACTAATAATTTCAATAAACTTTAATGACAAATAAATCTTCCATGACAAAGAATATGGACATAAAATGACATCGCTGATCTAATAGCACTGATTCTGCTATTGTAATAAGCGTGATAGTTGATAGTTGTAGAAAAAGAGGATTTCGGGGATTTTTTACAAAACGTGGGGGGAAGATTTTCACTTCCAAAACGAGAATTCCCGGCGGCCCTGGTAACTTCCCCCTACTTTCCCTCTCGACGGGCCTGGGTGCGTTAATAACGAGTTTAGTTAATGCGTTAAAAAATTAACGCTTCGACAGCTCTAAAATAAACCAATATTTGTACGACTATATACGAGTTTTGCGATTTCTTTCTCGATGCTATAACGTTGCCTGCGAATGGGATAATTACGCTAAAACATATATTTTGAAACTAAATTCAGCCGACTGTTTGCTTTTGGCAAATTTAGCAAAACAAGTATAGGCCTATTATACTGCAGATCACGGCTGCGGTAATGATTTCTTTCTTGGAGAGAGAGAAAAGGAGAGAGTTTTGGAACAGCTTCCCGCTGCTGCTGCTGCTGCTGCCGACGATAGCGATGACCGATCAATACTCTTGCCGCTGCTGTAGGGATAGCGGCTGTAACTGTGCGTCGTGGCTTCATTGCTTCAAACGCTCTACAGTCTGCCAGTCTGCAAGCTTCGTGATTTACAGCCTGCAGAGTAGATAAGATAAGCATTACATGTACTCGAGTCGATACGTGTCAGTCTGCGAAATATCACGTACTTTTGAACGGCGTCATAATTTTGGAGAATTTTCTCAATATCGACTGCAGAAACAGGAGTGTGTATAGGCCTAGCCACCGCAGGAGCTCACGATGGAAGCGGTCGGTACGACTATCCACACACCTGGCTGGACGATTCGGATTCGCAGTCTGTTGGCGGAATTCTCCGATTTCTTTAGCGAGTTTGGCACGTACATCGCACCGTCCTATCGCCATGACCGCTGTGAAAGGTATTTCGATTCTGGTCAGATGCATATGGCTCGCTACGCGATTGTGAGGATAAGTTTATTGCAAAAGTTTTTAATAGGCCTACGGTTAATTTTGCACACTCTGTGCTTCCTGTTTTGGTAAGTAATAAGCGTTTTGTAACTACTTTGTTGTGTATTTATTTAGTATTTTACAGTTTACATTTTACAGTTTACACGCCATCGTAT
>Ga0209367_1009630_pt1 | contig 13049 bp, 9 predicted proteins | sample WorMetLIZISLAND2_FD_187412 | JGI IMG/M metagenome (GOLD analysis project Ga0209367, IMG submission 187412) | Marine gutless worms symbiont microbial communities from Max Planck institute for Marine Microbiology, Germany - Olavius geniculatus... ... | reverse complement strand
TTATAAGCGCTCATGTTGACCTACCCTAAGTCGACAATGCGCGTTCGGCGTATGCCAATGCATTTGAGTTCGGGCCACGTGACTTTGGTGCCGAGGAAATTTTACCCCCACCCCTAATTTCCCCCCAATCGGACTTAGGGCGCCGGGCGGACTCACGTTGGGTTTTGCCCCAAATTTCTAGTTTTTTTTTGTTTTCGATTGCGTACTTTGCGCGATTTTCATGTGAAATAAGCGAATAAATAAATATCTCTATGACTGTCTGTGTGTCCGTGTGTCTATATATTTCTCTGTATGTCTGTGTATCTGTCCGTGTTCTTAGGATCTGACTGCGGTAGGTGTCACGTGTCCTGCGGCGAGAAAAAGACTCAAACTTGAAATCAATCGTCTCGACGTCAACGACGCCAGCCCACGATTTCTACCGGCAAGTATTGTGCTTAGCGATTCTTTAATAGTAGTTAGCTAATTAACCGTTGGTGGTCTAGATGATGTAGTCTACTGCATGATAACAATAGCCTAGGTACATCTAAATGTAGACTGTTACATGATAGTGAGTTGTCATTTTTGCAAGACTTGTGCCATGCAAATTAATGCACCTTAACTGTGTGCTCTTTTTGTCTCGTGACTGCACATAGGCCTAATGTTAGCGTTAAATAAACGACGCTGCAATTTTGTAAATTTCTATCGAAGATTGGCAGAAGTTATGCAACGAACTAAATATTGTTGTAGCGCGAAGCTCTTTTCAGAAACGAACGCCGCGAGGTTGTTAGATTTAGCATTGTTTTGGCTATCTCCTTGTGCTAGAAATCGTCAAAATAGTTTTGTCATGACTAGTAAAGACTTGAGAACCATGAACCTGCAGTGCTGTGATATAAAATAAAAGGCAGGTTCGGCGCAGTGCAGCAGAGTTTGTAAGCACCGGCGCATCTCTTTGATTCATTCAATCGGTAACAGGACCACCAACTGATGGCGGACAAAAGAAATAATTCATTTCCGTCAAGTTCAGTTCGCTTTAATTCGATAACCGGTTTCTTTAGCGCTAAAGCACTTTGTGTTTCTATAGGAAAGTTTTCAATTGACGTTCATTTTCGTGTTACAACATATTTGCCTAGTTCTGTACTTTTTTTTCTAATAATGTTCTCGGCTAATGTAGGATGTCATTAATGACCCAGTCCAAGCGTAACAGGTTTTGCTTAGAGTGCTCTGTCCACGATCTCTCGCTGTTCTTGTCTTGACCTTTGCTACGATAACTAAATCTGCATGAACAGATTAACTACGTCACCTTTGCCAAGATCGTACAACGCCACATCAGATTCTTAGCGGATCGAATGCAGTTACTGTAGTGCAGTGCAGTAGGCCTATTTATTGTTGCTGTGCAAAGAAAATGAAGGGTCTTAGTTAATTTATTCGCCAGTAATGCATTTATTATCGTTCGCTCACTGTTAGCGAAATCCCAGGTCATCCTAGTACAGGTACTTTAGCTGTAATTTTAATTGTAATTGTAATTTTAGCTGTAATTTTGTATTTTCTTTGAGTTGGCACCTGAGCGTGTGCAGGTCCATCGAGAGCCACTGCGGGGCCCAGGGAAACATTTTCGCCCCCCTGAATTTGGCCCCTCTGAATTTTTTTTTTGAATTTTTCTTTTTAGGATGGTGCATTCTTGTGTACTTTATGTTTCTGAGCGACGGCGCCCCCCCCCTAAACGTCGCGGGGCCCGGGGTAGCTTACCACTCTACCCCACCCTCTCGACAGGCTGTGCGTGTGTAATGCCAAAATTGCCAATCATGTGTAGAGAGACGGCGCTCATCTGCTGCGGTTGTTGAACTTGTCTCAGTACGCGACCCAGTTCACCCGACAGGGATACGTCAGTCTACAGTCAGCGCTCGAGCTCAGCTGGGAAGACCTCGAAGATCTTGGAATCACCAAACTAGGTAAAAACAAAAATAAAGGTCAGAATATAGCTCTTAAGGAGCGAACCCCTCACAGGGAGGACTACGGAGTGTCACTCGTCATATGGGATCACACAGTGTTACCTGCCACCCGACAAAGGTGAACGCGCCCCGCCTTAACCCCAGCCAGATAGGCCGGTACTCGATTTACCTGCCCCGGAGGGATGGAAGGTTGAGTTGACTTAGGCGCCTAGTTACATACCGAGATGGTTTACCTGCCGACAGGCAGTCACCCATCGCAGTACTAACCGGGCCCGGCGTACTTCGCCGATCGGATCAGACGCGTTACCACTACACCACGCCACCAACCCAGGTATCATATTCAGACACACAGGAAGGCGGGGGGTAAATGGGGAGAGAAAAGGGGAGTTCAGTGTTTTTGATCGAACTTTTTTGTCATCCGAAACTATAACACATTGAATAAAAACAACTCAAAACGTCACCACCGGATACGATTTTCCAGCTCGAAATGCTTAGATGTAAAATAGAGCAAAAACAAATGCAAAACGTTACTGCATTTGTTTGGTGTTTTGTATGTGACCACAAAAAAACACAAATTTAGTTCCCGAATTGTAGACTTTAGAACGTGTTTCACTTTTTTATTGTTCACGTTTTCGTGCGTTTTTATTGCAGACGTATTTCGCAAAATGAAACAGTAGTTTTTTTGTTACCATTGCAGGTCACCAGAAGAAGTTGATGCTGGCTGTTGATAAACTGAAGCGAATTTTGGTTTCTTTGTTACGCCATTCCAGGTCATCTCAACACTCTGTGACGTCACCACCCCATGCCAAGGACAGTCAAGGTCATAGTGGCGGCTATAGCATGCTGAAGGCGCCGCATCGCAGAATGTCACTGATAGAGAGTTATCCTAGTAGCGTTAATTACCCCGACACCGCCATCAGTTACCCTACAAGCAGCTGTCTAGTACCTATCAACGTATGCCCGGTGACGTCACAGTCTCGCGATGACGTCGTCATCACGCCGACCATTCAGCGACGACGCGTAACGTCGTTCGAGCAGCAGCACACGAATACATCGACCACATGGAACTACTTTGATGCCGCGGATGCGTACAACGGCGGCGGCGCGGTGAACGTGAACGGAGTCTGCTTTTCCGTCTACGGAACGCTTCCGCGCAACCTGGTTAGACGAAAACACACCAGGCAAGCTCAGGAAGGTCCAGGTCAAAGTCAAGGTCACAATAAAGTAGTTCAAGGTCAGGAACTGTGGTCTGAAGGTCAGAGGCGGCCGGCGCCAAGTCCGCCGCGACGAACGAACTCGATCAAGACGACGACAGACGTGCAACAACCAGCTACAACTGACCTACAACGACTTTCAGAGAACAATGACCTTCAGGCGACCTTGACCAGACGACGCACCGGGTTAACTCCTGCTGAGAACAGGACTAATGCTGGTAACATTATGACAAAACAGACAGTGAGATCCACCAACACAACACATCCGCGGGGAGCTTCAGGGAGCATTGACCTTGATTTGACCTTGACCAGACAATGCCGCGGTTTGACTACTGCTGACATTAGAGCAAATGATGATAACATTATGAGAGTACCGACAATGAGATCCACCAACACAGTAGACGCAGAAGGAGCTTCATACAACACTGACCTTGATTTGACCTTGACCAGACGCAGCCGTGGACCATTTGAACCAAAAGATCGCCAGGTCTACAGCAATGAGAATGTTTTGTGTCCGATAAATGGTAGGGATAAATGCGGGTGGTTTAGTGACGATGATGACCACCACGCGGTTTCAATACCAACACACATAACGCATCACCGGAAGCAGAATTTTACCTGCCGCAGTGGGTACCCGACCACCTCTGATAGCAGTGAACGATATTCGCCACCGCCACCGTACGACGATACGATTAAACGTCGTATTGCAACTTATTACACCATAGCGAGGGCTAGACGAGATAACTGCAACACTGGTAAACATGTGAGTGAAACGACTGATAGTCAAGCTACTGGTAGACGGGCGGCATCGTACCGTGACGATACAATTAAACATCTTAGCACATCAACAATTACTGATAGCGTAGCAGCCAGCAACGGACAGGAGCATCATTCTGTCAGCATCAGTAGAATACAGCAGTGTGGCAAGATGGCGCCACCGTCATCGTCTTCACATCCTGGTGGTAGTCTAGCCGACACCAGCAGCAGTCAAGAGGAGAGACCCAACAGAGAGAAAGGCCGTTGCTTTGCGTTGGAACGCGGCTTAACGACAGTAACTAATAGTCTTGTGACGGCCGATACTGGCCACGAGCGTAGCAACGGCGGCGAAAGAATTATAACGGTGACTAAGAAACAAGAAAATTCTGCCAGTGATGTTGTTGTTGACGATCGGTTTGAGAATGGAACGGTAAAACGGCGGTCCGGTACTGGGTCCCAGAAGCTTGCCGGCAGCAGCAGTCCAGACGAACAGTCCACGAGAACAGAGAAGCAACAGCATCTCGCAGTGGTTGCCGGTGCCGTCAGTAATGATGATGTGATGCCGCGACTGGACAGCCAAGAGTTCGACGTTAAAACTAAGCATGTTACTGACAGCACACGGCCTAGTGTCAAGCACCGACTACAACTAACGCATGACAAGCGCAATTTGCACCTGACGGATGTCGTTCTGCCAGCGGTTGCAAGCGGTAATGATGATGTGTTCGGAGGACTTGACCAAGAATTCGACGTTGACGTTGCAACTGTCGTAAGACGTCGTTCGAAGTCGTCCGCTGCTGATGTCAGCTGCAGCCGTTTCACCAATTTTCTGACTACCGACGCCGATCTCTGGTCAATTATCGTTTTTGTTCTTATTCTTATACGCTGTTTGTTGTCTTCGCCTGTTTCTTCGCCGACTCTGTACTGTGTAAGCCTACGCCTGCCTATTGCTAATGTTAGTGTGTTAGGCCTATAATGAACTTTGCTATAGCCTCTGCCAGAACTAAATGATTTTTAGAATATTTTTTTCGCAGGATGAACGGTATATTTCCTAAGCCGTGTGTTATGGGAATGCCCAAAATTCTACCTCCCAGAATCAACCCCCCCCAGAGACCGCGGAAAGTATTTGAAAGTGGGGGGGCAAACCATGGGGAGCGCGGAGCGCGAGCCCATAACGGGAGTCTGGGGACGGAGCCCCCAGTGGGGTCTAGGGGAGAGCCCCTGGTCAGAGGGTCAAGGGGCAAAGCCCCCTGAAGCCGAAACACTTTTAGCTTTTGGACTTTCAATGGAAGTGGCAAATTTGCCTAATTTTCTGAAATCTAGAAACACAGAAAACCAGACATTTGTGTTGTCTCGCCAATGTGGCCATAATACCATCCCATCCTACTTTTATACACTATCTAGCCATACAGGTGGAATGGAACATTGTCCACCAGAAGTAAACTCCTTTTTGACGCGCTACAGCTATGCTGTAGTTTCTGGCGTGCACTATGCGTCTGTTGTCCGTCCGTTCGTCTGTGGGTCACGTTTGTATTGTGGCTAAACAATGCGAGATATGGGCAAGGTTGATATTGATCACTAGTAGTAAATCGCATATAGGCCTTTTCAGGTAAAATGAAAATCATCGATCTTGGATAACTTTGAAGGCCAGTAAGCTTACTGCAGCAGCAACTGTAGCCTATAGGCTGTAGCGCGTCTTCCATAGCGACAGCAGGACTTTTAATTTGTGAATTGATTCACAGATTTTGACGATTTTGACTTCAGTTAGCAAAACTGTGCAAATATTTCGGCGCCGAGGCGATCATGGGACGTTGCACAGTCTGCAGAGGTTTGAAGGTGAAATGGTAGGCTTAAGTCACCAAAAATGCAATGGCTCAGTTACTCGCATTTTGCTCTTTGCTGCATTTTTAAAGTAGACCCTATCACAAGTTTGTGTCCAGTTACTTTAGCATTAGGCCTAGGTTAACTCTAAATTAAATTTAGCGGTAGGCCTAGGATCAAACGCGCCAAGACAACCTCACAATAATATTGGCCAGGGACATTTGGCATTAATTTAGATTTAGCGTTAGCCTATTTCTACAAATATACAAAGTCAAATATATCGTTTTCAGCTAGCGGGTCTGGGGAGCTCTGTAAGCTCACTCGGCGGGGTTCGGCGGCAGACGTATTTTAAATCATTTTTGCACCCCGAAAGCCGCACCTGGTTACACCAAGTTTTGTTTTATTATTCACTCTCAAAAAATTTTGGAGAAACGGCGTTCTTCCGGGTTCTTTCTCGACTCCACCACTGCCCAAACCCTTGTCGTGCCGTAACGGGGTTTTGTCGCTGGGGAAGGTAGTTTTAAGGGGAGGGGCTTATTGTCATTTACTCGCGAGTTACACACAGAATGTATGTGCAGTGTGGACGCTGGCGAGGGTCTGACGTTGAGTGATATCGACGACATGCTGAAGGGTTTGTCCGCCGAACTCGAACAACTGCTGCGTCAACACTCGACGACGTCTGGAGTCGAACCCATCAACTGACGATCACACGCAACTGCTCTAGTCAGAGATGTTATGAGTCTTTGAGGACAAAGTGGTCTCGAGAGCAAAATTTTGACCTCGGCCTTGGCCTTGGCCTGGAGCATTTCGCCCTCGGCCTGATTTCGGTCACAGTGCTTTGGCTTTGTTAACACACATGCACTATCAAACTTCTGCCTTCTGTTAATTGTCACTGTCACTTTTATACCTTTTATCTGCGTCACTACACTCACTACCTTGTGACATTAAAATTTTCAAATTAGTATAATGCGATGAAGCGTCTAACATGTGACTGATAGCATTCAAAGCCTCTATATAAAGATTGATTTTTAAGTATAAAATTAGTGGATTTGTCGCCTTGTTTGTCATATTGTTATTGATATTGTTGCTGACGTTCTAAATAGCAACGGGCATTTAGGCCTAGCGACACAAACTTGCTGCAGGCTTAAGGCGCGTCCAGAGCGACGTAACTGAAGTAAACTAAATACGGTTTAGTTTTGACGAACTGACCAATGGGCAAGCAATAATGCATTACAGTAAACACTAGGCACCGTCTAACGGCGTCATTGGCTTGCGTGACTACGCTCACGTACGCGTCAACCAATGACCAACATGTAGGCTCGCCCTGTTGCTTCGTCAAAAACTAAACTGTGTCAGCTCAGTTCATTTACGTCGCTTAGTATGCGCCTTAAGTTATTTTGTATTTTTTTCTCTTTTTGCTGGTGTCTGAAATCATCTCCCGTCGATCGATGCCGTTGTTTGTTATTCATCGATACTTATGTCGGTTACACGTTTTCATTCGCTATTTTCTGCTGTCTATTATGTCGCAGTCGGTTTTCGTATAAACTTGTCTAAGAAACTAACTCGTCATAACTTGAGCCTTTTTCATTTTTCCGATGACGTCACATCCGGCTTTCTTCACTTAGTATGCCTATTGCCTTTCGGCTAAGTTCGATGTGACATTGTAGGCTTACAGTAAAAATGTTGCTGAAAGTTGGTAAAATAGCAGAGTCGTAGTCCGGCCTACTGTGTAAATATTATAACAAGTGAGAAATCAGAAAACGTGCAGCGTGGTCGTCCGCACGAGGCGCATTTTATGACGTAATTAATTCGTCAGTCGCTATATACAATATTACAATCTACAGTACCGGTAGTGGGCGGAATTATTACAAAAACGCTTGCGACAATAAAAAGACCATTTTACAAACACTTTAATATTTTCACAATGGCGAAACATTTTTGAAAGTCGGCGACGTGATTTGTGTCGCTGACTTTCATGATTTGTGTCCTCGACAAAGTTAAATCGGCGTAATGGAATTTCGGCTTAAAATAGCACAACAAACAACAGCTTGAATGAAGTAAAAGACGCACGCACGCCTGGCGCGATATCACAGTTTAGTAATAACCAACCGAATCCAGGTCACACTGACCTCATTTGAGCTCCAGTTAACACCTCTGCCGAATGTCCGTCAGAGTATTCAAGTTAAAATGCTACGAACCCACTTTGAGACAAAACTGCACAATCGTTTGCTAGCCAAAACAGGCGTAACTAAGTTTATTTGAAATCGGGATCTCATTATTAGTCTTCAGTTTTCCCAACGTTTCATTCCCGGGATACATTTTCAACGAAATAGACAGATAGATGGCGGCACAATAATAAGCGTGGTAAAATAAAATAAAACAGCATATATCTCGGCAGAGGTTTGCGCGCTCCGAGCGCTGCTTGCACGCTAACATAGCCTAACGTGTGCTATTGTAAAGGCGCGTTCAGAGCGACACGACTCAATTAAACTTAACTGAGACATAACGTCTCAGTTAAGACGTTATGTGATTTCAGCTTAGTTCAGTTAGGCCTATGCCGTTCTGTACGCCCCTTAAGATTGCATTAACGCCGTACAGTACTAACCGCAGTTTCAGTAGCGTGCTCGTATTGTCTCCACATTATACGACGTAGCTTAAATTATTTCCTCGGGCAAAAATCTCACAAGCAGAAGCCCTATAGACTCTTAAGTCTTGCATAGACAAGCCTAATCGTTTATAGCAGGCTGTTGTTCACTGACTATAGTACTGTTCTTAAGTTTCACGCAACTCACTTAATTACTTATTCGTTCATTTATTATCTTCCGCATTTGTTGCCTGCACTGACAGACTTGCGAGCTATGAAAAACTCAATAATTTCCAGGTTTTTTTCTAACTGTTTTTTCAATGTAAGAAAGTCGAACAGCCTTGATTGCAGTGTCGATAATCGCGGACTGACAACGCTGCTATCTTATAATTAATTACGCGCTCGAGATTGGTCAAGTCACCAGGCCCGTCGAGAGGGTGGGGTAGGGGGTAAACTACCTCAGACCCCGCGACCTTTGGGGGTCTCGCCGTCGGCCAGAATTGTAAAGTACGCCAGAATGTACCATTTTGAAACGATGAATTCAAAAATTTTTTTCCCCAGAGGGGCCCCGTGAAAATGTTTTCCCGGGCCCCGCTGTGGCTCTCCACGGGCCTGCACGTCACTGGTTTTTGGCCGTCCGTAATATCAGTCGTGCTGATGGCACAAGCTGTCGTCCGTCTGTCTGTTTGTTACTTATGTATTGTGGCTAAACGGTACGTCGTAGAGGGTCGGCGATGGTACCGTTGGATAGGGCGATGACAAGTTCCTATAGGCTGTCAATAATAACCATGTCGATATCTGGGGCAGTTTGGCCGCAATTTTCAATGCACAGTTTCTGCCTGTATGCACCATCTGCCTGTGCCGAATTACCACATCACAGTGTGGTTTGATAGCTGGGTTAACATAGCGTGTATAAAGCTGTAGTCATCTCTTTGAAATCGCTTTTTCCCCGCAGCCAAACTCGGACGCTGGTCTTTAGTCGTAGGCAGTACTGTCGGCCTTTCCTAGCGACAGCTCGGTTTCCTGTTAGTTATCGTCCAGTCTGAGCCAGTGCATCGGACGCGCAGGGAAAACTTTGGGCGATGTATGATGTCTTACTGCGCGTCGTCGTCATCAAACGAGCGCGAAAATGTTGAGCTAGTTCGTCACAGTGATACGCTGCTACACGGTCTCATTTCGGTCTTATTTTGGTCGCACCTAGATCTCGCTCGGTCTCACTGGCCATTAAGCACGATAATGTTACATACCCGCCTACTCAGTCTCACTTCGCTCTCAGGTCTCATCTAGGTCTCACTGGTGGCCAGTGAGCTAGTTCGTCCCAGCGACACGCTGCGTCTGCGCACACTGCTGACGACACTGCCGCCGCTACTGTGCGCAGACGGCACAAGCAGTGAACCCGGCATCGCTTCTGTATTATCAGCTGACATTGGCTCAGCAGCAGTACAGAGAGGAGGTGATGTGATCGTGGCTATTTGTAGCGGTCTTAGCAGCGAACCGCAACGCACTTCATCGGTCGTGTCGACGCCGAGAAATAACTGTTGCTGTTGTTGTTTAGTATCGGTTGCTATGGTAACGGGCACTTGCTTGCAGTCGCGTGTCTTGGTCCTACACCAGCCGCCGCCCGAGTCGCTGCTGCTCAGAGAGTTATCGCTGTTGGTAGTTGCCCGTCGTACGAGCACGCCGTCCACCTCGTTACTGCTCTGTCCAGGCAGCTGGTGTGATCTGACCTTGGCCTTGATGCGAGCATGGTGCATTATCCAGTCGCCTGGTCTCTGAGCTCGTGGTCTAAACTACTATTACTACAGTGTGATCACGTGGTCTCGTGGTCTGAACGTCTGTCGCTGGGTTGAGACGCTTGGTTGTGAGTTCGCCGTGTGACGCGTCGCTGCCGCAGGTAACTTGTCGTACGACCAGCCGGCGTAGTCGGTGCCGGGGTAGTCTGGTTTGGCGCGGCTAGACGCAGAAGACACGCTGCGTTGGACCTTCGACATCGGACGCAGTCCACCGCCGCACGGCGACCTCAGCGTCCATGAGGGCGGCGGAGGCAGACCGGAACCCGTCCAGAGCGGAGAAACCACGTGACGGATCATGTGACTGTAATTGTAGCCGTATGATCAGCAGCAGCAGCAGCAGTAGTAGTAGTAGTAGTAGTAGTAGTAGTAGTAGTTGTTGTTGTTGTTGTTGTTGTTGTCCAGAGCGGAGAGAGCGCCGGCGACGTCGGGACTCCCGGCGACAGCAGCCACGGTGGACGCTGACACGCGGTGGGTGGTCCAGGAGACACTGTCAGGGTGCGTGGTCTACTTGGGTGGTCTAACAAGTCGGACACAGTTAGGATGGTCCAGCAGGTCCGAGACAGTGCCTCTAAGGTGTATACTGTGGTTGACAGTAGCCACGGTGGACTTGCACACCCGTCCGGCGGTGACTGAAGTCGAGGCGTGCTGTCCGTATTGCTAGAGCCGCTGCAGCTCACGGCGTCCTGCCTTGATAGCATCGCCCTCCGACCGTGGTCAGACATCCAAGCAGGCTGTGGTGTCGTCATCGTATCCAATGCTACGCTGTCCGACACGCTGGACTCGCGCCGCTCCCAGTTCGCTTCACGACGACACAAGTGACCGCGGGCGCTCCCGACGTGCAGGTGAAAGCACTCGAAGTCGTCATCGACGTCGGGTCGCTCGGGCAGGAACACCCGCGACTCTGCCACAAAACACGCCCACTGATATATCACAATTAAGCTAAGAAAGACTGGAAAATGACGAACTTGAAAGTGACGCAGTACCACTGTTTTGAAAATACGAGTCCACTGCTAAAAATGTGTGCGCAGAGAAATTTTGATCTACAACTCTGAAACCTGGACGCTGACAGAGAGACTAAAGAATAAGCCACGAGCATTCGAGATGAGTTGTTTTTGGAAAATCCTTGCTGTGTCAAGAATCTCTCAGATCAGAAATACAGACATCAAGAATCAGCTAAATATCCAGCGCTGACGTTGTGGACAGGATCCGAAGCCGCCGGCTTAGATACTTCAAACATGTAGTCAGAACGCAACCTTCCCGATGGCCACACCGAGCCCTGTATGATCGTGTTCACGGAAACAGACACCGAGGACGACCGAGAAAGTGCTGGACTGATAACATTTCAGACGATTGCCAGATGATGAGACTTTCACTCACACAAGCAACACATGAAGCTGAGGACAGAAAACAACGGAGGGAATATACGAGGCTGCATGTCCGAGCGTGTTTAACTGCTTCGCCATAACATCGGAGGAGGATAGTCTAACCGTGTTAAAGCGTGCTTATTACTTGACCGTGATCAACGATGTTCTGCATGAAAACATAAAAAGCAGACACACGTCACGCGTGATTGCAGTGACATTATGGGCGCTTATAACACTCCAACCGTAGCCAGTCCGTCACGTTTTTCGGCATTTTCAAGTTTGCCAAATTCAAATCCGTCAATTTCGTGTTCTGCATTTTTCAGCCCTGCACTTTCGTCCGTCATTTTTTTGCATTTTCAGCTCTTGCTTTTTTCAGCCGCTTCTCAACTTGTGACAGTAGTTACACCCACAATTCACGAGTCATTAATATTCGGTTTTCCGATCGCTTTTAGCCCGACAAAAACACTGATAATTTACACAACTGTTAGAACAGGTTTGGTTATAAAGTTATACCTGTTCTGATCGCAGGCAGCTGAAGCCGATTGTTAGAAGCGATCATTGTGAAACTTTGATTAATAACTTCTGCAGCAAATAACAACGATAAAAACGATAAATAGTCATCATCATCATCATCATCATCATCAGCAGCAGCAGCAGCAACAACAATCTCTATTGGGTTCTGATTAGTTTCTCGCTTTGTCAAAGAAAGTTGTGCATAGGCTACAGTTTGTTTATCTGTCTAGAATATCACTTATGAAAGATAAAATGCATATATGTTTTTTGCAAATAATTTGTTTTGTACAAGGCGCCATACCTTTTACACAAACTCAAAACACTAAAACGTTTAGCAATATTTGCTAAAATGTTTTGTCATCAGTTTTATTTTAAGACGGTCTATATAAAGCAGATGATGAAGATCTTTTATTTACCGTAATTATAACGGTACAACAAAACTTTTAACAACAACGTAACTTTTAACTAAATTTTAACTATCAGAACACGCTAGAATATTTTTCTTCGCTTTCTAGATTAGAACGCTAGCCAGATCAAAAGCAAAGTATACTCTCGACTCGGTTAACACCAACAGTAACATTTATTTCAACAGATTTCTTGAAAAATCTGTTAAGGATAGAATCTAATGATTACAGGTCAAGCATACAGGGTGGTCCAGCAAAAGTGAAGCCAACTTACATTTTTTGCTGGTAACATTTGAATGCATAGGTAAATGATTTTTTGCAAATGTAAACTGCATACAACAAGAATTGGTGTGATGCAAATTTTAAGAAACCCAGCATCGATTTTTTTGATGAGTCGGTCAAGGCTTGATCTGCACCAAGCTTTGCTGGCAAATTCCTTTAGAAAGGGGCGAGAGCTCCAGTTCTTTTCCACCCGTAACGCCTTTATAACAATTCTGTCCTCTCGCGTTATTTTACCCATCAAAATGCAGAAACAGGTAGTTATTCCTAAAGATATTATTTTAAAAGCAAAGGCTAACAAATACCAGCAAAACCAGACGATTTTACCATAGAATTTTATTAAGTTCGTCAAAACGTAAAATTATCGGCCTATGCGAGTAAGTCAGTAAAATGAGA
>Ga0209367_1009629_pt1 | contig 13049 bp, 11 predicted proteins | sample WorMetLIZISLAND2_FD_187412 | JGI IMG/M metagenome (GOLD analysis project Ga0209367, IMG submission 187412) | Marine gutless worms symbiont microbial communities from Max Planck institute for Marine Microbiology, Germany - Olavius geniculatus... ... | reverse complement strand
CTATCAGTCTCAGGGCTAGGATCTGCTGTACTGTACTCCTGTCTTTGCGAAATCCTGCTTGTTCGTCCGCCATGTGTTCTTCTATCTGTGACCTCAGTCTTTCTGTTAGGATCATCATTAGCACTTCCCTCTGAGCAAATCTGCATTTTCTCAAAGTCAGGGTAATGCCAGAAGACCGTATCACTTTGAGGTATTCCTCAAGGTCCCTAAGATGCAGATACCACTGGTCAGAAAAGACAGCCATGTCATCGACATAGGCATCGGTGAAATCCTTAATCGGCTTAAGAATTTCTTAGATGGCACGGACAAAGGTTGCGCCGCTCGACTTCATCCCCAAAGGGGTGCGTGTAAATTCAAAAAGCCCTTCATCACACACAAAGGCTGTGAGCCATCGGTGACTTGGATGAACAGGTGTTTGATAATACCATGATTTGGCATCACACGTGGTTATGTATTTGGCTTTACCAATACGCTGAATCAGCGAGGAGATATCCTAAACCGGAAATGCATCTCCTTCCGTGAACCTATTTACGTAGCGATAGTCCACGGTTAGCCTAACCCCATCGCAACCGTTTTTACCTTTAAGAACTCACACAAGAGGGCTGGCCATAGGACTTTGAAAAGGCGTGATGATATCTTGCTGCAGCATTTCCTCTGGTTGCTGCTTTTCTGAGGTTTTAATCGTTTAGGAACCCGATATGCCCTCAAACTCTTGGGTTTAAAATCATCAGAGATTGGTGTAAAGTGTTCTGTTTTGTCGGTGAAACCAGGGGTTTTAGGAAGGCAATCTGGATACCGATCAAGCAAAGTCAACGGCTCAAAAAGTTGTTGCTCAGATAAGTGACTCAAAGTCTCCAAGTCAATTCTCTGACTGGATAGCAGTTCAGCTTTAAAATTGGTGTTGAGAGGCTTCGAGAACTGAACGTGACCAAAGTCTTGATCTTTCTCTCGAACCACAGCCACGTATTTACACCAAGAGAAGAACCACGAGATATAGCATTGACTATCAAAGAATCACAGGTAACAGCATTTACTTGCAAATGAAATTTGCGAAGATGGTTTGCGTGAAAGACCCTACGAGTACCGTCCATTTCTACCAAGTAACTATAGAAAGAAATAACCTGAACAACGGTTGTGGGGCCTTTCCAACGAGAAAAAAACACGACTAGCTGTAGAATCTTTATGGAAAATTAAGACCTGTTCTCTTACAGTGAAATGTTTGTCAGCGCTTCGCAAATTATACCGAATTGCATAACGGTGTTGTTCTCGATCAGAGTGAGACTGTGCATAGTCTTGTGCTATTTCTAACTTCTGACGTATGTCATTTAGAAAATCAGTGGTGGACTTTCCTAGATTTAAAGGAAGTGTTTTTCCTCCACACCACGACTCTTTCAATATGGCAAGGGGTCCACGAGGCAAATGGCCAAACACCATCATCCAAGGTGGGACACCCGTAGTTTCATTCGGAATCTCGCGTAAAGCCCACAGGACATATCCGAGGTATTTGTACCAGATTTTAGGATGATCAGCAGCCATCTTACTAACCATACCTTTAACCGTTCCTACCATACGCTCAGCAAGACCACACGCTTGCGGGTGCCCTGGTGTAGCAAACCTAGGACTACAACCTAGTTTTGTCATAAATTCATGAGTCAATTGGCTTGTAAAATTAGTGCCGCAATTCGACGATACCACATACCCGCACCCTGTGTATTGCCATAACTTGATAATAGGTTCACACACAGCTTTAGAACGCAATGGAAAACATGCGGGCCATCGGCTGGCAGAATCTACCATTATCAGTGCATAATTATACTCAACTTTGTGATTGAACAATAGACCCATGCAGTCCATATACCAATGTGTGAAAACACGGTCATTACGGGGTGTAGCAGTTATAGGTACACGATCGAACGAAGTTACACGGGCTCTTTTCTGACACGTCTCACACTTCTGCACATAGGTTTTTACATCACGTGTCATCGTGGGCCACCAAAAAGACAAACAAATTCGTTCACGTGTCCTTTTAGCACCTAAGTGACCACCCGCAATGTCATGAGCAAGTTCCATCACTTGCTTTCTAGGCTCACAGGGCAGACATATTTGATCAAACCCTTGATCTAGTATCATTTTTCTGTGATAAAGCATACTTTTTTCACAAAGAAATTACCACTGCCTTTGAAAACTAGCTTCCAAGGCCCTTTGAGAGTTTCATCTATTGTTTGCTCTACTTTCAGTTTCTCACCTGAAGCACTACCAGCTTCTGTTTTATCCACAAACCCATCAGTATCATACTCATCTGTTGACACTGAGTGACCACCATGACTGGCAACTGTCTGGAGAATACCATTCTCAAATGGGTGTTGAGGGTTAACCGCCACATCATCAGCGATTGTACTCCCCGGAGTACGTGCGGCATCTGTCTCCCCACTGTCTCCTCCATCTCTGTCTTGGTCAACATAAGGCCGGGACATATTGTTCTGAGCACCATTGCTATCATTATTAACAGGATCCTGGCCAACATTATCCACAAAACTTCCCTGGGAATCCGTGTGACCATCCATGTTGATAGCTCCCTCAGGTCTATTCTCATCCCTCAGGGAAGAGTTAATCGTGACAGCATTTACATGCGATGCACACAATTTGCCTATGATAGAGAAAGTTAATATCAGATCTTCCCGCATATCATCACAAACAGCACAACAGACGGCGATGCATCGACCGTCTTTACCGTTATCACATGCACGTCTAACGTACAGTTTAACCACATCGGCTTCTACAGCTGTACCTATAAAGGCAAGTAACTAAACTTTAGCCAAAGGTGCGCAATCAAAATCACTCACATGTTTGCGAGACGCGACTGCAATCTCACTCCCTGAATCCATCAAAGCATTAACCACCCGATGTTTACCAGTGAAGGGTGTTTCGCTAATTCTAACAGGTAAGTAAGATAATTATGACATCTGTTCCAGTGGAACACCCTGGGAAGCAGATTTCTGCTTACTTACATTACCTGAGTCAGGTATAGCTGACTCTAGACTATCAAGATTTTGCGGCTTTTTTAACGACCGTCACAACTTTATTAACAGAAGCATGACCGGAGGGATTACCCCCAAAAAGTGCAGCAGCCTCTGCGATTGCATTTTTCTGCACCGACATCTCATTTGTACCATGGTTTGACAAGTCAGAGTTAACCTTGGGACTGTCATTCTCTGTTTGACACTGAGAGGTGTGTGTTTCCCTGTTACGATAATTACCCCGAGTACGTTTTGCATTAGACGAGACTTGGATGGCGTTAACCTTCTTCAGGTTACAAGAATTATTGTTGTGAGTTGTACCGTGAGTCTTTATTGGATTGTCGGGACACTGGGCCTGTAGATGGTTGGGACTGTTACATATATGGCATCGCCTAATGCTACCATCCATGGAAGAAGAAGACCCAGCCTGTCCCTGTCCAACACTCGAGTTGTTAGCATTTCCTGAATGGGTAGGTTTAGGTGGTGATGTCTTTCCAAATGACCCCGTCCCACCAGGTGCATTATTTGCATTCTGCGGACCTGCGGTACCAATAGCATAAGCACGAGGTCTATGGCCTACATGTGTGCTAAGGTATTTGTCAATAGCGGTGGTAAGCTCACTCACGCTCATCCAGCCTTTTTCCTTTGCGGCCTCCACAGAGAGTATGTAACACAAAGAGGGTACCGACAAAGTTGCTTTGATTCTATCACATATAATCAAGGCACGTAGATCGGGAAACTGTTTAACTTTGCGAGCTTCCAAATAATAATCCAACAATGACTCTAGCCTAGAAGCAAACATGACTGTTGTTTCTTCTGTACCACGAGTAAGGCTATTAAACCTATCCAAGTACATATTTGGTGACAGCTTAAACTCTGCCAAAATGGCATCGCGCATCTTGTTATAGTTTTTTGCCACATCAGCAGACAACCTAGTGACCAGGCTTCTTGCTCTCTCGTTTAAATGTGGCCTAACTAACGCAGCCTTGAGTTCCGTGGGAATCTCAAATGACTCATATAACTGCTCGACACTTTTGAAGAAAGAAATCATTTCTACTGGATCGTAGCTCATACGCGTTACGGAATTACGAAGAGCTTTTTATCTTGCTAACCGTCGTCTCATAACGATCTACATCTTTTTGTTTCATTTCCAACTCTGCATTTTTCAAGTGTCTTTGCAGAACATAATTTTTGTCCACTTTTTCCTGTTCTATCTTTAATTTAAATTCTCTGAGCCGGAATGCCTCAGCATATCTAGCTGCCGCCAATCTAAGCTCTTCCGCTTTTAACTTTCGGTTTTCTTCGTTACGTTATAATTCTTCCTCCCGCAATTTGAGCTCAGCATCTAGCTTTGCTTGCTCAAATACTCTCTGCTTTTCCCTTTCCACGGCTTTTTGCTACCACTTTTGCTGCTCGAAAGTGATACGTAGCTTTTCTACCTCAGGATCATAAGCAGGTTTAACCAAAACCGAAGCGGCCTCTACTAGAGTTTGTTCTCGATGTTCTGCACATGCAGCTTAAAGGTTTGCACGGGACAAGGTTTTAACCTCTGCCTCTGATTTACCAGCATTCAATAGCTTTTGACAAAGCCTATCGTTTAAGCATTTTCTCAGCTTTTTTTGCTCGCTTACCGGTAATTTATCCATATTATCTAAATACCGAACAAATCCAGAACCCAAAAATGCGACTCGAAGAAAGATGAAGCTGTGGCCACCGAAGCAACAGCAGTCAAAATAGGACTCGGCAAAATGAATGGATAATTACGTAGAAATAAACAAGAGCCAGAAATATGGCTCGCCAAAATGCAACTGCAATGATTACTCCCAGTAACCCACCACACACGAGCGCGCACGTTAGGACTGTGCAACAGAAAGCCAAATCACAACTCCCCTCACCCAGTCAAGATATACGTACAGTGCACTAGTTGTTTACACTGTACCACTTACTGTAGCTCCCTCCCGAGACTACAGCTTACCACGCATACGCGCTAACGCAAGTTACACTTGACTCACCGCACTTCTGCGTAGACGGCTCCAACAGTGTGCTGGACATCTGTAGGACCGTCAAAAATGGCGAAACCACGCCGCTGAATGACTGCCATTATAAAGAAACGATCATATCCTGCAGATCCTGTCGACTGCACCAGAACTGTCACGGAGGGCCAATGACAACCAATTCTCAGAGTTTTCTTAAAACTTATTTACAAAAACAATTAACATAAAACACAAAAAAATTAAAACAGTATCCCATCGTCACAATCATGTAAACATTCTCACAGCAAATCAATGTCAGCTTCAAGTCAAAAAAATAAGTATGCAACACCGCGACAACGAGTGTGAGAGGGCAGAGGAGATACTTGAGCCGTTGTCGGTTTGCGCGTTTCGTCTCCTTCCCGAGCTGACTTCTAGTGATGTAGCCGCCATGCAAGCAGAAGACTCGGACATAGGGCCCGCATACGCTGTTCTCGCTGAGAACACGGACCCATCGCCTGACGAGATACGTGCCTTCCCATATGAAAGTAAGATGTTGTTGTCTCATAGACCGGAAGTTCGGTTACTGGACGACGTACTTGTACGACAAACAGACGAGCAGTTACAGCTTGTAGTTCCTACGCAGTTGCAGAAGCGACTCTTTGATCTGACTCATGCCGGACCTTCCGGCGCCCACTTAGACGCTGTCCAGACGAGCGTACAACTTAAGACCCATTATTACTGGGTGGGCCTTAACCGCGACGTACATCAATGGTGCCGGCAGTGTGCACAATGTGCACGGGCAAAAAGGCTCATTTGCGACCCCATGGTCACATGCGCAACATCATAGAGGGGGTCCCGATGGACTTCCTTACCATGGACATTTTGTCCGGTCTTCCAGTCGCAGAGGATGGCTCGAAGTACATTTTAGTCGTCTGCGACCACTTCACCAAGTGGGTAGAAGCGTATCCGCTCCCCGATCAGGCAGCAAGCACTTGCATGCAAGCGGTGTACGACGGCTTTATCAGCCGTTTCAGCTACCCAATCCAGATCCATACGGACCAGGAGCGGAATTTCGAATCAACGCTCTTCAAGGAGATGTGTGCTCTCACAGGAGTGAATAAGTCGCGCACCACTCCTTTCCATTCCCGCTCCGATGGTCTGACTGAGCATGCTAATCGCACTTTTTTGCAGATGTTGCGAGTCACATGCGAGGGGGACCCTACCAGTTGGTTTTCTAAGCTGCCCGCAGTCCTTTCGGCATACCGAGGGACTAGGCACAAGGCCACCGGCGTCACTTTCAACATGACCATGCTTGGCCGGGCGACCATGCTCCCCTGCAGTCTTATTGCCGTTCCGTCGCACGACAACACCGCCGTCACTGTTCCGTTCGTGGAACAGCATCGCGACAACCTGCGAGCGGCGCACGCACTTGCCCGGGAGCATCTCCATACATACGCTAAGACGCAGAAGCGGTACTTCGACGCTCGCGTCAAACCCGTGCCGTACCACGTAGGCCAGAAGGTGTGGCTTTATTGGCCGCGCCCGCTCATCCGCCAGCGGCACCGTAAGCTGTTTAATTAGTGGGTGGGGCCGTTTACCATTGTATCGTTTCTCACGCCCATAACGGCCTTAATACGCTGTGACACTACACTTAAGCGACAGCGTGTTCAGGTCGACCGTTTGTCGCCGTGCGCCGTCGAGGCAAAAACAGTTTCAGAGCCGCCACCCACTGTCACAGTTTCGGGTAAGGATGCAGCTGTTAGCTCCCCCACTAGTACTCAGTCTGTCACTAGGACTCGTAGGGGTCGTACGATACGTACGCCCGCCCGTTACTCTCTTTGACTTTTCATTGTTTGGGCTGATAGCCCCATGTTTGTATATAGTAGCCTTAAATCACTGAGAGGCAGTTTTTTTAGTTATAGTGTTTGTTTTTGATCCTATCTGTCCGTAGAATAGGCGTACGCTCTTTTAGGGCAGATTTTGTATGACGTTTAATTTCCGTGTGTATCTGTACTTAGCCATTCTATTACATTGCATTGGGCTAAGCACTTAGTTGTTGTGTGATGTACCTTTGTATATTTACGCGCGCTATTTGGTAATGTCGGGAACAGTCGATACTTTCACCTACATTTGTCTCATATGTCAACACACCGGTTTTAACTGGCACGATCTACGATGCATGCCGCCACCACACGCTAACCACCGTTCATTCACGGTGCGATGTGATCCTTGCCACGCTGTGTTCCGTTCCAGAGTTGCCTTGGAGCAGCACTTTTCTGTACATATTCGAGATCTATCAGATACTGTTCCATTTCCAGGACACCGATATCGACCGTATACATTCGTGCCAGTGCTTATGACGTCCATGCATACCCGCCAGTTAATGTTCGATATGATTGATCATCTTGTTTGGCTCACCGCTTACATACTGCGTCCACCTTCTGCTCATCCAGGCGTTCTTCCACCAGGTGAAATGGCGTTCCGACGCAGTCTAGCGCAGCAATATACCACCGCGCTTGCTGCCGCAGCAGTTATGACTGTACCTGACATAGTACGCGTGCTGTTGCCTGTATATAAGCGTTGGTTGGCCATCGCCAGAGACGCTTTGTACTACTAGTAGCGTAGTACAGTCTGTCATCATTACCCATGACTTTGTGTATAAACTGAATGTTTATCGATAAGAGACCCTAGGGATCATTATCGTTTGATATTTTGTTCGACCCGTCGTTGTCATAAGGGGTTAGACTTGGTCACTCTGATTGATATCTTTGATTAATCAACAGTACTTAATTATTTTGCACTCTTATTCTATCGTTTTATTTTTTTCTATTCCGCCGCAAAACGGGGAGGGACCCGCCGCACCAGAACATACTTTGACGCTACTCTGTGTGCGTGTTGCATGCCGGTGAGCGGAGCTCCATGGCGGGCATTAATGACCACTACACCAACATCTGGTTATTGACTTTATCCGGACTGCATCATCATCTGGTTGTTCACTGACATTTCCTGTTTGAAGATTCGTGTCCAACACTCCGTATCCGGCAAGACAATGCGCATTCCTCTTATTCGACCTGGTTTTCACGTGTGACGTTCCACTTTGGCTGTTCTCAGGAGATCCGGCATAGACTGCATTTAACGTCAAAGACCACTGCACCGTTCCGTTCTAGCACAATGTTCCGTTCCAGCACACCGTTCCGTTTCAGAACCGTTTCGTGCACCGTGTCGTACCGTTGGCTCCGTGCCCTTTTGTTTACAGACGATATGTTTAATATGTACAGCCTACGGCCGCCTAAATTGCGTTTAACGGGACATTGTCGTCGTCCCGTATTTTTGGACTTTGTATTTAACCGCATTTAATCACTACTGTATTTAACCGTGTACCCAATGTACCTTCTTTTTATGCGCTCGACCTGATGTCACTCTATTGGTACAGAGCTGCTTTTTCATCTGTCTATCTTGCATATAGTTGCATTGATTGCTTATGTCTTGAGTAAATTTTCAGTCGATATCACTTAGATTTACTTTGGTATTGAGATACTGGACGGATATTGCGTAGACTTTGCATAGTTTGCTTGACGTTGATATTGACATAATTATTACTTGACATTAATTGCATTTAGTATTTGCTTATAGTTTGAACCGTTTGTCGAAACTAAATTCTTTTTGTTACGAGCAGCTTAATTATTTCACACGTATTTCGATGTCGGTCGAGCGTTCCTTGAGTTGCGACCGTTTCCGCCGAACACCACCGAACTCCTGCGCGCCGTGAACACTTACTGACTTTTCTGTAGTTGATTTATAGCACCTCCGCCGACCACCTAAATTTCACCCCCCTTAGTCTTCCCGCCCCCTCACATTTTCTCTGAACTCGAAACGAATTCAAGTTCGGCAAGAGGCGGTGAGGGATCTTAGGTTAATATTATTTATCTAAATTATCTTTATTTTTTTTTAGTCATTTTTCTTTTAAATTTACCAAATTGATTGTTTTACCCGGAAAAATCCGTCGCACGTGTTCCCTTTTTCCCGAATTTGTTTTATCCCAGTTGTCAGGCCGCGTTGGTCGTTAGTCAGTTCCGGCCAACTGACTGCCGGTATGTGAATGACACTTGCGAGAAATCGAGTCGTCGAATTATTTTCTAGTGTAAGACCGGTGGTGACAATCCTAGTTTTGTTGTCAACACCGTGTGGTATAACTTTTGTATTATTTACCCCTTTGACCAACTTGACTTTGGTATCAGTTTGTGTGTTATAATGGATAGTTTGCCCCCGAAAACGCACGAACAGCTCAAAAAAATGAGTTTCACCTGTTTGATAGCAAAGCTAGGTAAGGCGGGGTACGACCCAGACCGTGTAGTAGATCTAGAAAAAGCAGACCTCTTGGAAGCCCTGGCCGAGACCATGTTGGTGGAACCCGCACCAGAGCCCGTATCAGATTTTGTCCGGGAGGCACGGGAGGCTTCACAAGTTTCTCTCCCTGCAAGAGATTCGAGCAGCGCCACTTCGGAGGGCGGGAGCGCGGCAGTCCGGCTCCGAGAGCTCGAGTTAGAAGAGAAACGGGCAGAGCGTGAGAAGCGCCAGGCGGAGAGGGAAAAACGGAAGGCTGCTCGAGAAGCAGATGAAAAAAAACTGATCGGGAGGCCCAAAGAATTGCTCTGGAAGCTAAAGAAAAGAGGAGAGCAATGAAGTTTGAAGAGCGTAGAGCCGAGCGCGACGCCCGTTTGAAGGCCTAGCAGATCAAACCGGAGCATGAAATTCGGCTGGTGGAACTGAAGGCCCGTCAAGCCAAGCCAGGTGACGGCGAGAGAGTAGACGTTCATACCCCGTCCGATCCTAGCGGGGTGGGTAATTTGGCTTTTCAGACGAAGAAATTTGGGAAAATGATGAGGCACTTTTTGCCAAAAATGCCTCTTGAAAGTGCTGAGCTGCCCCAATTTTTTGAGACCGTAGAAAAACTCTACGCGATGTATGAGGTTCCTGCGAAGGTACAAGCTAAATTACTAATACCTCTCCTCACTGATCAGGCCAAATCACTTGTTAACCAAATGTCGATTGACGACATAAGTAAGTACGATGAGCTTAAGGAGTTCTTGCTCACCGAGTACAAACTCACTCTTAGGGAATGGGTTCGCATTGCCTGTGACTATCTATACCTGAGCTCGTTTACTGTCGGTGACGCTTACCCGATGCCGACCATCGACGAAGTGCTGCGCAGTATCGGCAAAGGACAGTTCATCAGTACGTTCGATGCGCGCTCTGGCTACTATCAGATCCCGCTGGCGGAAGAACACCGCTGGCTGACGGCATTCGTGACGCATGACGGTCTCTACGAGTGGCTTCGGATGCCATTCGGTCTCAAGAACGCTGGTGCATCATTTGTCATACCCCGTCCGATCCCCTTGGCCGTCACCTATGCACTGGCCGACCTAGGTCGGCACATTTTTCAGGCACACTTTCCGGCACATTCGGCACATTTTTCGACTCATTCGGCACTTTCTCGAAATGCAAGTTCGGCACGCGAGTCGCTAGAGTACCTAAGTGGGCGCGCAACCGGCTCGCTGTCAGTTGATAGTCAGCAGTCGTCAAGTAAAGACGTAAGAGACGTTACAGTAGAGAAGTGCGAGTAGCAGTGTATAGTGTATGGACGTCGGCCAATTTGTTTGATCGATGATAGTCGGCGAACGTGTTGAATGTTAGCGAATATCGTTGAACTTCATCGAACGTTATCGCGATCGGCCATTTTGTTTGGCTTCGACCGGAAGTTGCATGCGACACGCCGAACTGCTTGTGAACTGATTGTTTACCTTGAATACGTCGTCAAAAAGAATTATCCGCTTGCCGCTACTGCTTGTCGTCAATATTATCTTCTTCTTTCTGGAACCCGAAAGCAAGGTGCGAGCGGTTTACTATTTCCGGTTTTTGTTTTAGTTGTCCGTGCATATGTATCTTACTGCTTTGGCTCTATTGTCAAATTCTGTCATTTGTCGAAGTTCCCTTAGGCGCGATTTATTTTTCAGTTAACTTTACCTAATTTAGGGGTCATCGGCTTAGGCTCTCGTAACTCTCTCCGCTAGAGGATCCTACCTTCCATCGAAAACGGACCGGACTTGTAGGAGCCCGGCGATTCGCCGGATAAGTCCCCTTTAGATTTTCTTTTAGTCAGATCAGGCCCACAGCATGGATATTAGCGGACATAACTTAAGACAGCGATCGGTTGCAATTTCTACTCAAAGTCTATCACTAACTTCTACAACAGCATCTACCGCGGATAGCTTAGCCATTGCTAGCACCGGTTCAGCGAGAGCTCCTACACATCAAATGAAAAAAGGCTTTAGACTATGTTAGCGATGACCAACTAAAGTCAGCTTGTAAGAACGCCATATGCATAGTCCAAACTAGAGCTACCTAAATGAATTTTGCTGTTTTAAAGGGCTAATATCATTGCATCGTTCTTGCATAAGGTTTGAAACTGGTTAGTGTTTTACACATATGTTATTTATATGGACTTCACTGTGGAGATGCACTGGACAGATTCTGTGTTTTTTTAACATTATTAAGTTTGAAATTAGGCCTATTTCACTAGGCCGCAAGGCTAATTAAAAACGCAAACACAAACTAGAAATTTAGAGCAATGACCAACGTAAGTCCGTCCGGCGCCGTAAGTCCAATTGGGGGAAAATTAGGGGAGGTAAAATTTCCTCGGCGCCAAAGTCATGTGGCCCGAACTCAAATGCATTGTCATACGCCGAACGCGCATTGTCGACTTAGGGTAGGTCAACATGTGCGCTTATAACTTTGTTCGTAGTGGACGAAATTTCACATTTTTTTGTTCAACGCCGAAGAGATTGCTTTCGTTAACGCCGTTTAGATTTTGTCGCTATCTTTATCGGTTCTAGAGATATTTCCGCTCAAACTCGAAAGTTGTCGTAAATCGCACAAATTTTTGCACGTTTTTTGCCCTCCAAAATTTAAAGAAGGCGGTGCCCCCAAACGCTGTACACGCGTTATCACCCTCATCTAACAGCACGTCACGTGGCAATGTCCCATGAAACTACTCCCTTTGGCTCCAAAGTTCTCGCGGCTAATACGCTGCATTTTAAGGCAATTTGTGACTTCCCTTTAAAAAAAGTTGTAAGGGGGCCCCGTCCCCGGTAGGGGTGCGCTAGTAAGACTTGGTTATTCTCTAGCGCGTAAAAATTTGGGGGCGCAGCACCCCCTAGGGGCCGAAATATGGCCTTCCGAAAAAATCTGATTTGGGTAAGTAAACATTAGCCGCGTAATCTCTGGTGTTGGCGGACTAAGGCTCACACAATTTTTTCTATTCAACGCGGAATTAATTGTACCTGATAACGCCGTTTACGCTTGTCGATATCTCTATCCACTCCAGAGATATTTGCGGTCAAACTCCAAAGTTGTCGTGAAACGTACTAAATTTTGCACGTTTTTTGCACTCCCAAATTTTAAGGGGGCGGTGCCCCTTAAAAGTTGTACCCGCGTTATCACCCCCATCTAGCACCACGTCACGCGGCAAAGTGTCATGAAGCTACTCCCTTTGGCTCCAAAGATCCTTCGTCTAATACGCTACATTTTAAGGCAATTTTTGACTCCCCTTTGAACAAAAGTTGTAAAGGGGCCTCCGTTCCCGGTAGGGGGTGCGCTAGTAAGACTTGGTCATTCTCTAGCATGTTTAAAAATTTGGGGGCGCAGCACCCCCTAGTAGCCAAAATATGTTTTTTCCGAATAATGCGCTTTCGGTGGGTGCAATTCAACATCGAGATCTCCAAAGTCACTGGACAGAACTTTTCCGGACTTGTTTCAGCTAACGCGGGAATAATCGCGGTCGAACGAGTAACTCACCGATTTTGAATATCTTCATCCGTTTCGGAGATATTTGCCGCTAAACTTTAAAGTCGTCCGAAATCGGGCTAAATTTTGCATGTTTTTGGTCCCTGAAATTTTTTTGGAGTGTGCCCCCAAAATTTTGGACCGGCATTATAAAATTCAGCCTAGTACTGACCATCGTGCAAAATTTCACGCCGGTCGGCCCACGCATCTCGGAGAT